>ENA-OOWO01000179-OOWO01000179.1-human-gut-metagenome-genome-assembly--contig:-NODE-179-length-40987-cov-3.572144_pt1 | contig 40987 bp, 39 predicted proteins | sample MGYA00241579_ERZ501327 | MGnify/ENA primary metagenome ERZ501327 (study PRJEB25962, sample SAMEA2042836) | human gut metagenome | biome: human gut; feature: human-associated habitat; material: faeces...
CGGTAAAGCGGACATTCGCAATCCGCTTTCGCTACTTGCTCATGAACGCAGTCGCATTAATTTTATCCAGATAAAAAAACGTCATCGTTGCCTTGGCAATCTCGCGGTCGTTCTCGTCGGTGATCATCACATCATACACACACATTTTTTTGCCAACCTTGATCTCACGGGATTCCCCGATCAGTTTTTTACAGTTCATGGCAGGACGCAGATAATTAATATTTCCTGACACAGTGGTCACATATCTGCCACGGCTGGTAGCTGCCGCTCCGCCCACAGTATCTACCAGGGTAAACAGTACACCTCCATGAGTGGAACCGATAGGATTTGCATGACGCTCATCCAGTATAATTTCACATTTTGCATAACCTTCCCGGAGTTCTACTGTCCGAATCCCGGTATGCTTGATATATCCCATGTTTCTGATTTCTTTTAACTTCTCGTAATCAATCATTATGCATCTACCTCAATTGCTTTTGTGGCAGTCACGGCCAGTGCTCCCGGTCCGATATGGCAGGCAATGCTCAGGGAAAGCGGATTCAGCACGATCTCATGATTCGGAAATGCTGCCTGTACTTCTTTTTTGAACTCTTCCGCTGCTTCCAGGTCATGGGTATACGCCATAGAAATATGTACACCGGTACCATCAGCAGAACCAAAACGGCGCTCGCAGTCATCTTTGATCTGTTTGATCATAATGTTCTTCGCCTGTTTGACTGTTCTTGCTTTCGCAAAAGCATCCAGCTTTTCACCCTGGATCTGAAGAACCGGTTTTAATTTCAACAAGGTACCAAGGGCTGCTGCCGCCGGTGTGATACGTCCGCCTTTTTTCAGATAATATAAGGTATCCAGCATGATATAGATACTGGATTCCATTTTATTCTCCATGAGTTTGTCATAGATCTCCTGACCGGATTTTCCTGCTGCCGCAAGTTCCATGGCATCCATCACAGACTGGCGCTGTGTCACGGAAATACGCTGATTGTCTACGACAAATACCTTTCCTTCATAATCCTGCGCCAGCATTGCCGCAGTAGAACAGGTACTGGAAAGTCCGCTGGACATCGGAATATGCACGATCTCATCGTACTCCTCCAGCAGTTCATCCCAAAGTTCTGTAAAATCAGTTAAAATAGGGGTGGATGTATGAATATCCGCACCTTCTGTCAATCTCTCATAAAACTGTTCCTGGGTCAGGTCAATATCCTCCAGAAGCATTTCTTCATTAATATAAAACGGCATCGGCATGACGCGAATTCCAAGTTCTTTTGCCTGTGCCTGAGTAATTCCACTGTTACTGTCTGTCACAATCGCTACTTTACTCAAATTTTCATTCCTCCGTTTTTTCTCGCTTAACTCTCACACATAATTTTTATCAGCATTACAAATAGTAACATACCCCTGATCAAAAAACAACCGTTCGCCCAAAAGTATATATACAAAAAAGAGCTTTAAACGAACCAGGCATGCCAAGATACGCTCAAAACTCTTTTTTTGCTTCGATTATTATTTTAATTTTCAAAAATTTCTTTCAGATTTTTTCAAAACGTACGCAAGTTTTTTGTTTCATTCCGTTTCTACTGAAATAACTCGTCTCCACTTTTGAAACCGAAAGCCGGATGATAATCAAATTTTACAGCTCCTACCGGAATCTCCGGTCCTACTGCTTTTTTAATCCGTGCGATTCCTTCATTGCCAAAACCTGCGCATAACTCAATGGCGCCACATCCGTTTGCAACCAGTTCCTTTGCTGCTGTTTCTGCCTGATCGTAAGTGGAGCATCCTACCACATGTAATGTCAAAGTATCAGAAGGAATCACTGCCTTCTGTTCCTGTGGGTTCTGTCCTGGTGCTACATAAATAAAAGCTGCATTAATCATGATGTTTCTCCTCTCTCATGCTTCTTCTGATCCATTCCGCGTTTTCTGCATCTATACGAATGTATCCTGCATTTTTCCGGAACAGTTTTATTTTAATACCGGCATCAGAACTTGTAAAGTCTTTCTCAGCCTATCTTTCACACAATTTCTGCTCCGGTGACGACTTCTCTCCCTGTGCATTTTGGCAGATTTCCTGCAGATTCAGACCGTATCGTGCCGCAATATCTCTTGCATAGCTCAGTCCGTCCGGTGTCGTTCTCTGAATTCGGTAACTGCGCACACCGCCTTCCACATCTTCCATTTGCGCCACCAGATTATCGATTTTGCTGCGGTTGCCCGGATACGCATTATACTCTGATACTTTCATAGGCAGATCATGAATATGAGTCACAAACAAACCACAGCATCCTATGACGCCGATCCCCGTCAGCACTTCCGATGCAATATAGCCCGCCTCCAGCCCACTGGTACTGGAAAATGATTCATCCATCAAAAGCATGTCTGTCTCTGACAGCTGACTCAAAATCTCGCTCAACCGGGCACACTCACTCTCCAGACGGCCTTTTCCATAATTATTTTCATCTGAAACCGGAAAATGTGTAAAAATGCCGGTTACCGGACTCATTTTTGCCTGATATGCGGGCACAAAAAGTCCAAGCTGGCACAATGCCTGCGCCATTCCTACAGAGTAGGCGAAAATAGACTTTCCGCCGTGGTTCGGTCCTGTTACCAGATAGAACCGTCCCTTTTCATCCAACACAAACTCATTGGAAACAACGGTTTTTTCCACTCCCCGCATCGCCAGCATCGGATTGTACACCTGCTTTAATTCACATACCTTATCCTCCACCGGACAGATTTGGGGGCGACACATCTCAAATCCACGGTCACGCATATCCAGAATAAATTTCACCCCGGCGGTCAGAAACCGGATATCATCCAGCAACGCTGCAAACATCGCTGTATTTGCTTTATAATAATTCTGGATCAGGGGTTCGAAAGAGCGCAGCGGTTTTTCAAAAATTGTCTGTAATGCACTTCCCATGGCATAATTCAAGGCTTTCTGTTCTTCCCCATGCAGCCCCTTTTGCAGCGGGTAAAGCGGTGTCATCATCACCTGCCGGTCATTCAGCCGGTGTTTCATCAGCTTGTCTATGATACTTCCCGCAGAAAACGCCTTCTCATTGACCGAAATGATCCCCGCTTCCTTTGGCCGCAGATTGTCATCCAGGTTAATGCCGATGGTCACGCTCTTCAAATATCCAAAATTTTTACCGGTAGCAGCCATCTCCCGTTTCAGATTCTGATATTCCTCACTGTGGGACACTTCATAGATAAGTTTCCGGAATCCTTTCATTCCCTCTGACCGGATGTCAGAAGCCACATCCTGTTCCAGCTTTGTAAACACATCGGAAAACAGATCCACTAATTCCTCATACATTTCCAGATATCGCACAGCACTTAGTGCTGAATCCACGGAAAAATCACTGCTCAGCACTTTTCGCAGATCTGTCACATTCTGAATTGCTGCCACCGACTGACAGAATGCATCATATAGTATCGGATGTTCTACAAGATCTTCCACAATCGCCTGCCGATACTGCAACACATTCGGATCCGTTGAAAAAAATTTTTCCAGTGTCAGATCCGAATATCCCCGATATCGGTCATTTTGTAATACCACCATATCATCAATCTGCAATGCCTGAATAAAATCAAACGATTTCATCCGTACTTCCTGTGCCGGATCACACTCCGGCGGATACAAAAAACGAAACCCTGTCATTTACTTTTTCTCCTCTTAACACGTTTTCCTCGCATAGTTCTGCTGTGCATCACAAGCACCACAATCAGACTCAGCACCAGTGCACCACTGCTGTCAATCAGTACATCTGTAAATCTGCCTGCACGACCCGGTACAAACAACTGATGAAATTCATCCGTACATGCATAGCCGAATGTCAGCACAAAAGATGCGATATTGCGCCCTTTTCCACGAATTCCGGATACCCAAAACGCGGTCAGAAAAGATATGCACAAAATAATATATTCTGTTACATGTGCCCCTTTCCTCACCAGCATGGAAAAAAGATGTAACAGACTGACATCTGTGACCTGTGGGAACACCCCCAGCTTTTCCCGTACCTGTAAAAGTATCTGCACAAAAATATTACTCAAATGGGAAGATTCTTCTGCATGCTGACTGGAAAACAAAAATATCATCCCTGCCACAACCGCCGGGAACAACCACACAAGATACTTTTTGCTATATTGTCTCTTCATTTACAAACCCCAAAAAGTCCCCTGCTTATTGCTTTACACAATCAAAACAGGGGACTTCGCTCATTTAATCAAAATAATTGATCTGCATTGCAGCACGTACGTCATGTAATGTCTCTGCCGCTTTCTTCTCAGCAACTTCTGTACCGGCTTTCAGAATGTCATATACATCCGGAATCCGCTGCTCCCACATTTTACGTCTCTCGCGGATTGGTGCCAGTTCCTCCTGAAGTACATTGTTCAGGAATTTCTTCACTTTGACATCACCAAGACCGCCGCGGGTATAATGTGCTTTCAGCTCGTCCAGATTCTGATAATCAGGAAGATACTCCGCAAAATGCTCTGGTTTGCTGAAAGCATCCAGGTAAATAAATACCGGATTGCCTTCTACTTTACCCGGATCTTCCACACGCAAATGATTCGGATCTGTGAACATGGACATTACTTTTTTCTTAATTTCATCTGACTCATCGGACAAATAAATACAGTTTCCGAGAGATTTACTCATTTTTGCCTTACCATCAATACCTGGCAGACGCAGGCAGGCCTGATTGGTCGGAAGTACGATTTCCGGCTCTGTCAGTGTCTCACCATACACACTGTTAAATTTGTGAACGATTTCTTTACACTGCTCGATCATCGGCATCTGATCCTCGCCAGCCGGAACAGTCGTGGCACGGAATGCAGTGATATCTGCTGCCTGGCTGATCGGATAACAGAAGAAACCTACCGGAATGCTGGATTCAAACTTTTTCTGCTGAATCTCCGCTTTTACAGTTGGATTTCTCTGAACTCTGGATACTGTAACCAGATTCATATAATAAAACGTCAGTTCCGTCAGTTCCGGAATCATGGATTGGATAAAAATGGTTGCTTTCTCCGGATCGATACCGCATGCCAGATAATCCAGCGCTACCTGAATAATGTTCTGACGAACTTTCTCCGGATGCTCCGCATTATCAGTCAGTGCCTGAGCATCTGCTATCATAATATAAACTTCATCATACAGTCCGGAATTCTGCAGACGAACTCTTTCTTTTAATGATCCCACATAATGTCCGACATGAAGGCGGCCTGTCGGGCGATCACCTGTCAAAATAATTTTACTCATTTTTGCTACTCCTTTACATATCTTGTATTATATGACACCAAAGCTTTATCGTCAACAGAGGGAACGTTTTTTATTCTTTTACATATGATGAGTGAACTGTAACCATACATACAGTAAATAAGCATTTTACCAACTCTGTATGTTTCTTTTTTCTTCCCGTTTATGTTATAATACAGATGTGAAAACAGTTACTCAACATCACAGGAAGAAGGTGTTACTATGAAACAGACAATTATCACAATCAGCCGTGAATTTGGCAGTGGTGGCCATTTTATTGGGGAAGAAGTATCAAAACGGCTGGGCATACCGTTCTATGATAAAAATATCATTCAACAGATTGCTGAAAAAACCGGATTTTCCGAGGATTTTGTCAAAGAACAGTCCGAATATGCTCCATCTAAAAATATGTTTGCCTACGCTTTTGTGGGACGGGATCATACCGGAAGTTCTCTGTCTGATCGGATCTATGCCGCCCAGACACAGGTTATCCGCAATCTTGCCGAAAAAGGATCCTGCATCATCATCGGACGCTGCGCTGACTATATTTTAAAAGACCGGCCGGATACTTATCACATTTTCGTATATGGGGACGAATATGAAAAAATATCGCGTACACAGCAGCTTTTCAACTTATCCGAGAAGGATGCACGCGCGATGAACCGTGATATGGACAAAAAAAGACGTCTCCACTACGAATACTATACCGATCGTAAATGGGGTGATCCACAAAACCATTGTATGTGCCTGAATACCAGCGCACTTGATACGGAACGCTGCATCCGGTACATTTTGGATCTGTTTGAATAAATGGAAGAAACATCTGTTATTTAACCTAAAAACGGAATGGGATCAAAGCAAGATCCCATTCCGAAGTGTAAAGTGCAGTGATTCTGAGAAGAATTTGTCAGCTTTCGCTGACCAGAATCACGCACCAAGTCTCACATGCGTTCGACTTGATTCTGTCATTATAATTACCGGTACATCGTTCATTTCGAAAACGCTGTACTAGTCCCTTGACTCGATTACAAGTAAAATACCGTTCTGACAGGTAATGCTCGCAGTCTCCGCTTCCAGTTCATTGCTCACACCACGGGCAATCCCACTCACCAGTGTAAAATTCTCCACCTCATAAGCAAATCCCTTTAATGTAATACCTGTAACTTCCGGAGTAAAAGGAATCAGTGACACGAACTTTCCAAACTGATCAGATTTTTGCAACATTATCTGCCCATCCACCATCCGAATCCGGTTGTGGGCATCTACGATCTGGCAGGAAACACCTCTGTCCAGTGCCAGCTTCAGCATCTGGATATTCCCCAGCAGATGATCTATACGGGTTCCGGTAGCTCCGATCATTGTAACTGCATCTGCTCCAGCCGCAATTGCACGAAGCAACGCCAGCTCCGTATCTGTCTCGTCCTTATGTGTTGGAAATTGTTCCATCCGCTCCGGACACGTTTTCTTAAAATAAGTATAGGATGCATCATCCACAGAATCGAAATCTCCAAGGATCAGATCTGGCTGTATTCCGGCTGTATGACAGAATTTCATACCTGCATCCGCACATACAACGTAATCCCATGTATACTTTTTTAAATACTCGCATGCAAACTTATAATCAATACTTCCACCTGTCACAATCAACGTATTCATATCGCTTCGCCTCTCTCATCATTAGAAACTTCTCGCTCACAAGCAACCGCAACGGTCTCTCAAACGAACTATTATTTTTCCATAATATTCAGGAAACTCTCAACATTTTCCCTGATATCACCTTTAAACACTGCGGTTCCTGCAACAATAATATTTGCTCCGGCATCCAGCACTTCCTGCACATTGTTCAGTGATACACCTCCGTCTACTTCGATATCAGCCTGACAATGTTTCTCTTCCATCATCTTTTTCAGATCACGGATTTTCTGTGTGGTGTACGGAATATATTTCTGTCCGCCAAATCCCGGATTGACGCTCATCAGAAGTACCATATCACACTCCGGAAGGATATAATCCAGAACAGATAACGGCGTCGCCGGATTTAATGCCACACCTGCCAGTACGCCACGATCTTTGATGGCATGCAAAGTACGATCCAGATGTTTGCACGCTTCGGCATGTACTGTGATCAGATCTGCTCCGGCATCTACGAACTCATCGATATAACGTACCGGCTCATCAATCATCAGATGCACGTCAAAAATACGATCCGTACATTTGCGGATGGATTTGATCACCGGAAGTCCGAAAGAAATACTCGGCACAAAACTTCCGTCCATTACATCGATATGCACATACTGTGCACCTGCCTCATCCAACATTTTTACCTGTTCGCCCAGAATTGAAAAATCTGATGCAAGCAGTGAAGGTGATAAACAATTCATTTTCTATACTCCTTTTATTTCTAATATTTTCTCTTGTCTTTCAGTTCATTATAGATCTGTACATAATTATTATATCGGCTCTGGCTGATTTTCCCCTCCGCCAGTGCTTCTTTCACGCCGCAGACCGGTTCACCGATATGGCTGCACCCGGTAAAACGGCAGTTCTGCTCATACTCCACAAATTCCGGGAACAACGTTCCCAATGTCTCTTTTTCGAAGAAGTCCACCGCCAGAGAACTGAAGCCCGGCGTATCAAAAATATAAGTCTGTTCATTCAATAAGATCAGCTGCGAATGGCGGGTCGTATGCTTGCCGCGCTGAATTTTCTCACTGATCTCCCCGGTCTCCATCTGTACCTCCGGCGCCAGCAGATTGATCAGCGTAGATTTTCCCACACCGGAAGGTCCTGCCACAGTAGTTGTTTTTCCTTCCAGCGCTGCCCGCAACGGTTCAATGCCCTCCTGCTGTCTGGCACTGACAAAAAACAATGGATATCCGCAGGTTCCATAAGCATCCCGCAGTTCCTGAATTTCTGCCTCCGAAGCCAGATCTTCTTTATTAAAACAGATCAGCGTCGGCACGTTCTGCTGTTCCATCATCAGTAAAAAACGATCCAGCAGATTCAGATTCGGCTTTGGCGAAGTTCCTGCGAAAATCACAAGTGCCTGATCCACATTGGCAACAGCCGGACGAACCAGTGCATTTTTGCGAGGCAGAATTTCTACTACGTTTCCTTTTTTCTCTTCTTCATCAATAATATCAATGGACACGTTATCTCCCACCAGAGGTTTCATCTTTTTCTGACGGAATGCACCCTTTGCTTTACATTCATAGATACCGGATCCTGCTACTGACACGTAGTAGAATCCGGCAATCCCTTTTACAATCTTTCCTTGTTTCATCTTGCACATTACTCTTTTATGCTGTCTTTATTTTGTGATTATTTGATATCTTTACTCTTTGTTAAAAGAAATCTCTTTTTTCTGGGTGGAAGTTGCTGCATTTCCATTTGCATCGGTGTAATGCCAGGTGATCACAATCGTTCCCTTCGGCACATCAATACCATGAGCTTCAAGGGTATACGGAAAAGAAGTTACTCCGTTCCAGTTCTGAATCAGGTCATTACTCTCGGATTTATACAGTTCGATATCTGCAGAAGTTACTGTTACATCCGTCGGTGCACTTACCTTGGAATTAATATAGTAAGTTACTTTTTCAGGACCTGAGCTGATAACGATCGTAATAGCAGCACCTTTATCTGCATACTGTCCCGCATCAATGCTCTGACTGATAACATTTCCGGAAGCAACCGAATCACTGTGTTCTGTTGTGGTTGTCACTGCAAATTCAGACAGCGCTGCTTTTGCATCTGCCTCTGATTTACCGCGTACATCCGGCACTTTCACTGACTCACTTCCCTGGCTGACATAAATCGTCACTTTTGTTCCTTCTTTTACTGTGCTTCCGGATTTTGGATCCTGACGGATAACCTGGCCCGCGGGAACATCATTACTGAATTCGAACTCACGACTGACCGTCAGATTCTTGTCTTCCAATGTAGCCATCGCTGCATCGGAGGTCTTTCCTGTCACATCAGGTACATCCACTTCCTTGGCATTTTCCTCTTCTGAGCCGGCAGATACCGTAACTTTGATCGTCGTTCCGGCCTTTACTGTCTCGCCCTCCGACACATCCTGAGCAATGATCTCACCTTTTTCATAAGTATCAGAAACTTCCGTTCCGGCTTCCGTCACTTTCAGTCCCAGTTCTTTTAAGTCTTTCTCTGCCTCGGAAAGTGTTTTTCCCTTCAGATCGATCATAACAACCGTTTCTTTTTCTTCCTGCGTAATCTGTGTATCGTCTTTTTTATTGTTTTTATTTCCCGGACCGAAATGGAAAATATCAAAGAAACTTCCTATCAGATAGATCACAATGATTGCAATGATAACCGCTACCACAATTCTCATAATGCCAACGATTTTTTCCATCTTGGAATTCAGAAAACGTCCCTCTTCTTCGTCGTCATCCTCGTCATATTCACTCATATCATAATCTTCATCATCTTCTTCCGGAACTTCCTGTGCCATAGTTTTCTTTTCCGGCTCCAGATTCACAGTTTCTGCCTGCTTTCTGATCTGGCTGACCTCATCATCTGTCAGCACACGGGTCTTGGTCTTATCCTGGTTAAACGGAACCAATGTCACGAAATCTTCATTTGGATTCAACAGTGCTTTCCGTAGATCGATCAGCAGACTCTCCATAGAATCGTACCGGCGATCCGGACTTTTCTGGGTACATTTCTGAATGATCTTCTCCAGACTGATGGGCAGGTTCGGTGCATAGGTACTTGGCGGAACCATTTCATCCTGCAGATGCTGGATCGCCACTGCCACGGTACTGTCACCATCAAAAGGCACGCGGCCGGTCACCATCTCATACATGACAATTCCCAGGGAATAGATATCACTCCGGTTACTGACATAACCGTTTCTCGCCTGTTCCGGGGATGCATAATGCACAGATCCCATAACATCGGAATGGATCGTATGCTCGGATACTGCACGGGCAATTCCAAAATCCGTTACTTTTACTTTACCATCCGTAGAGATAATAATATTCTGCGGTTTGATATCACGATGAATGATATGTTTTGCATGGGCAGCCTGAATTCCTCTGCTCACCTGAATTGCAATGCTCAGTGTTTCTTTATAGTTCAACTGACCTTTTTTTTCAATATAGGTCTTAAGGGTAATACCTTCCACATATTCCATGACAATATAATGAATGCCATTCTCGCTGCCGACATCATAAATATTGACGATATTCGGATGTTCCAAACCTGCTGCCGCCTGTGCTTCGCTGCGGAACTTCGTCACAAAATTAGTATCTTCGCTGAATTCTTCCTTCAGTACTTTGATTGCCACATATCTGCCAAGGGTGTGATCCTTCGCCTTATAGACGTCAGACATGCCACCAGTTCCAATCTGACCTACGACTTCGTAGCGATCGGCAATATACGTTCCATTTTTTAACATTCTGCCACCTCATCTGAATTAGGTTCTATTATGATAACGGTGATATTATCCTTTCCACCGTTTTTGTTTGCCAGTTCAATCAGACGCTCCGCCTTATCAGACAGGCTGCCTGCACCGTGTAATATCTGAAGAATCACGGAATCTTCCACCATATTGGTCAGTCCGTCAGAGCACAGGATAATATACTCCCCTGCCCGAAGCTGCCGTTCAAAAATATCAATTTTTACCTTTTCGGACACCCCCACTGCCCGGGTAATGATATTTTTATCCGGATGATTCTTTGCACTCTGCGGATCCATCTGTCCCAGACGCACCATCTCCTGTACCAGCGAATGATCCTGTGTTACCTGTGTGATCTCGTCTCCGACAATATACAGCCGGCTGTCACCGACATTTGCCACAAGCAATGTCCTTCCCTGAATCACTGCCGCCACAATCGTGGTTCCCATTCCACGCATCTGCTGATGTGCATCCGCATATTCTTTTAATTTGCGATTCGCTGTCTCGATACTTTCTGACAGAATTCTAACCGCTTCCTCCTCTTTGCTCCCTTTGATGGATCTTACAATATGTTCCACCACATACCGGGATGCAAATTCGCCTGCTTTATGTCCCCCCATACCATCTGCTACCAAAAACAGATTGGGCAGTTTTCCTACAGACTCTTCTGAGGAATAGAGATAGTCCTGATTCATTTCTCTTGTGTTTCCAATATCTGTAAGAGAACTTATCTTCATCTTCTAAGAGTCCTGCCTTTCTGAGAACCGTTTGCGCAACTGTCCGCATGCGCCATCTATATCACGGCCCATTTCTCTTCTAATAGTAACATTAATTCTGCATTTTTCAAGTTTATTTTTAAATTCCTGCACTGATTTTCCGTCAGGTTGCACAAAATCTCGCTCTTTAATTGGGTTTACAGGTATCAAATTGACATGACAATTGATGCCATGGATCAGTTCTGCCAGTTCCCTTGCATCTTCCTCAGTATCATTTACACCAGCAACCAAACTATACTCAAACGTAACTCTGCGTCCTGTTTCTTCAAAATAATCCTGCATTGCATCCACTGCTTCGTGAATGTCATAGGATTTTGCCACCGGCATCAGTTCCAGACGTTTCTCCTGATTGGATGCGTGCAATGACAGTGCCAGTGTGATCTGCAGCCCTTCCTTCGCCAGATCACGGATCCGCGGTACCAGACCGCAGGTGGAAACCGTGAGATTCCGCTGACTGATATGTAAGCCGTTTTCATCCGTGAGCATCCGGATAAATGTCAGAAGATTGTCATAATTATCTAATGGTTCTCCAGTTCCCATGACCACCACATTCGACACACGCTCTCCGGTGTCTGCGCTGATCCGGTAAATCTGCTCCAGCATCTCCGCCGGTGTCAGATTACGCACCAGACCGTCCAGGGTCGATGCACAGAATCGACATCCCATGCGGCACCCCACCTGTGAGGAAATACACACGGAATTACCATGTTTATAACGCATCAGTACACTTTCCACCATGTTGTGATCTTCCAGTTCAAACAGGTATTTGCGGGTTCCGTCCAGGGCAGATTCCTGCATCGTCACCTGTTTCAATACTGTAAAAGTGCAGTTTTCCCGGATTTTCTGCCGGAAAGCTGCAGACAGATTGCTCATCTGCTCCGGATCATCCACCAGTTTCACATGCATCCACTGATAAAGCTGTTTTGCCCGGAATTTTTTTTCTCCATGTTCTACTGCCCACTGTTCTAACTGTTCCAACGGCAATGATTTTATATCTGTTTTTCCCATTCTGATTCTCTATACTCCATTATCTGCGGTGCATCTTTGCCATGAAAAATCCGTCGCATCCCTCATACGGAAAATACTGACGCATCTGCTCCAGTTCAAAACCGGCATGCGTCTCCAGAAATTTCTGTACGTTGTCTTCGTTTTCTTCCCTTGTCATGGTACAGGTACTATACAACAGCGTCCCATCCGGTTTGACATAGCCGCACACCACATGCAGGATTTCCTGCTGCAACGCTGCGAGTTCCGCAATTTTCTCCTCAGAAGCATTGTACTTAATATCTGTCTTGGTTCCGATGACACCCAGTCCGGAACAGGGCAGATCCGCAATGACCACATCTGCTTTTTCTCTGGCAGCTTCATCAAACACTCTGGCATCCCACACTTTCGCCGTCATGTTGGAAAGCCGGCACCTGTCAATATTTTCCTCGAGCATTTCTACTTTATATTCCGTCAGATCTCTGGCTTCCACATGTCCCTGTTCACCGATCATACGTGCCGCATAAACACTCTTGCCGCCCGGTGCCGCACAGACATCGATCACATGGTCTCCCTGCTTTGGTGCTGCCAGTTCCACTGCCAGCATAGACGCGGTATCCTGTACATACAACAGACCGTTTTCAAATTCTTCGATTTCATCCAATGCTTCATATCCGGATAAAAACAGGGCTCTTTCCACCTGTTCATTCCGTCTCACTGTAATTCCCTGTTGTTCCAGGGAAGCAATGATTTCTTCCACGGAACTCCGATCTGTATCCACCTGCACTGAGGTCGGATGCGGCATGAGATAAGCTGCCAGGCTCCGCTCACAGGCTTCTGCCCCGTACTGCTCTGTAAAACGCTGCACCAGCCATTCCGGTATAGAATATTTGACAGACAGATACCGCACCGGTTCTTTTTCCGCATCCGGATAACGAATCTGGTCCATGTTTCGCGCAATCGTCCGCATCACACCGTTTACAAATCCCTTCAGTCCGCCAAACCCGCGTTTTACTGTCAGCTTTACGGCTTCGTTGCAGGCTGCGGAATCCGGCACGGAATCCATATATTTCAACTGATAGACTCCGCTGCGCAAAATTGCTGCGATCACCGGCTTCATCTTTTTTACTTTTGTTTTAGAAAACTGGTTAATAATGGCATCCAGCTCAATCATCCGTTCGATCGTCCCCTGGGACAAACGTGTGATAAATGCACGATCCTGTTTCGGCAGATACCGGTATTTGTCCAGCACATCCCGAATGGCGATATGGGAAAATGCTCCGTCCCTGGTAACAGCCAGCAGGATATCCACCACCAGATTTCTCGTATTTACATTGTCACTTCTACTGTTAGTTATCATCCCTGCTTCTTCCTCCGAATAAAATGATCAACCGCAGAAGCTGCAGGATCATGGATGCGGCACTTGCCACATAAGTCATGGCAGCCGCTGTCAGAACTTTTCTCGTATCTTTCAGTTCGGCACTTCCCAGAATCCCTGTATGCTCCAGTTCCTGCATCGCCCGGTGGGAAGCGTTGAATTCCACCGGCAGCGTGATCAGCTGAAACAGTACCGCCAGGGAAAACATGATAATTCCCGCCTGGATCAGCACACTGCTCATCGACCCCCGGAAGATCAGACCAATGATGATCAATGGCCATGCCAGGTTGGAACCAATATTTGCGATTGGTACAAAAGCGCCACGGACACGCAGCGGCACATAGCCTTTTGCATGCTGGATCGCATGCCCGCATTCATGGGCAGCAACACCTACCGCAGCCACCGACGTGGAATTATATACACTGTCTGACAGACTTAACGTCTTATTCATTGGATTGTAATGATCCGTCAGATTTCCCTGAATATGCTGTACCTGTACATCATGAATACCTGCATCCCGCAGAATCCGCTCTGCTGCCATAGCACCGGTCATTCCCGACATGCTGCGCACACGCTGATAGCGGCTGAAGGTGCTGTTCATTCCGGCAGATGCGATCAGGCAGATCACAGCTCCGATAATCACAAATATATACGTATAGTCCATCCAGTAAAAACCATAATATCCATAAGGCATATCATTCACTTCTTTCTACTGTGTTCCGCACAATTTTTTGACCTGAATGTTACAACTCACGCCTCTGACTGTACACAACGCAGCTTCTGTTACTTATTTCAGGAGATACTATTCTCCCAGTTTCATTCCTTCACTCAAGGCATTACCGCGCAAGAACGCATCCGCACTCATCCGCTTCTTGCCTTCCAGTTGTACTTCCTCCAGCATCAGAATACCATCGCCGGTCTGCACACCCACGCTGTGTTTCGTCACTTCTGTCAGTTCACCCGGTTCTTTATCGGATGTCTCATCCTTTACTGCTGCCGCCCAGATTTTCAATGTCTTGCCATTAAGATAAGTATATGCACTCGGCCATGGATTTAAACCGCGGATCAGACATTCAATCTCTGCTGCCGGTTTGTTCCAGTCGATGATACCAAACTGCTTTTTGATCAATGTTGTCTTTGTAGCCGCTGCATGATCCTGCTTTGTATAAATCGCGGTACCATCCTCAATAGCTTCCAGCGTGCGGACACAAAGCTTTGCACCAACTCCGCTCAGTCGGTCAAACAGACTTCCGCCGGTTTCTTTTTCATCCAGCACAACTTCTTCTTTCAGGATCATGTCACCGGTATCCAGTCCCTCATCCATCCGCATGGTTGTGACACCGGACACTTTCTCACCGTTGATAACTGCCCACTGAATTGGCGCAGCACCACGGTATTTCGGCAGCAGGGAAGCGTGCACGTTCACACATCCATATTTTGGCATTTCCAGAATCTCTTTCGGCAGAATCTGGCCAAATGCCACTACCACAATGATATCTGCATCAAATGACCGCAGATATTCCACGCACTCCGGTTCCCGGACGCGGCGTGGCTGATATACTTCAATGCCGTGCTCCAGTGCCGCTTCTTTCACCGGTGGAAACTGCATGGACTTACCTCTGCCCTTCGGCTTGTCCGGCTGTGTCACCGCCAGTACCACTTCATGTCCCGCATCGATCAGTGCCTGTAATGTTCCCACGGAAAAATCCGGGGTTCCCATAAAAATCACTCGCATATTCTATCCTCCTGTTCCTGTCATTCACAGGTTTTCCGGTTCCTGTATGTAAAGCAGACATTCGCAATCCGCTTTCACTGCTTGCGCATGAACGCAGCCGCTTTGCGACCTGTCAGCGGGAGCTTTTAATTCCCACTGACATAACTATGCTTCTTCGTCGATTTCTTCCCAGTCTTCCTCATCTTCCGGATCCGCATACTGTACATCGTGGATCTCACCTTCCACTTTTTCCACATACATATGACCATCAAGATGATCCAGTTCATGGCAGATCGCCCGTGCCAGCAGCCCTTCCCCTTCAATCTCATATTCTTCCAGATTCTCATCAAAAGCTCTTGCTTTTACATAATTCGGGCGTGTTACCTGACCCGCTTTTCCGGGAAGACTTAAACATCCCTCATCACCGGTCTGGCTTCCTGCTGTCTCAAGGATCACCGGATTGATCATAACGATCGGACCTTCGCCCACATCGATGACTACGATCCGGCGCAGCACGCCAACCTGTGGTGCTGCCAGTCCAACACCGCACGCATCATACATAGTCTCCAGCATATCATCGATGAGATTGGAAATACGCGGGGTCACTTTTGTTACCTCACGACATGTTTTTGTCAATACCTCATCACCCATAATTCTGATTGTTCTAAGTGCCATTGTTTTCTCCTCATTTTCTTTCGTTTTCAGATATTCCGGTCTTTGACCGTTTTGCCAACATGATTCCATGTTTTTTCTAAAACCCGTTCATCGGGTCAAAATCAAATTGAATCGTTACTGCCCGAAATGCCGGATCCTTTCTAATCTCCTGCTCCAGCATATTTTTTGCATGAACCAGCAACTGATAATCTTCCGCTTTTACATACAGTACCTTGCGAAAAATATCATTGATCCGGGAAACAGCTGCATCGGCAGGTCCGATGATCTGCAGATGTTCCTTTTCTTTTTCCATTTTAGTCAGTAACTTATATTTTAACATATCTTGTGCCTGTTTGACCAGCATTTCCTTTTCAGACGCTGCATGAACCACCAGCATATGCCATTTTGGCGGATAATGCAGCATCTCCCGGAAAAAGATTTCCTGCTGGAAAAATGCCTCATAATCCTGTGCAGCTGCCGTAACGATGCTGTAATGTTCCGGCTGATAAGTCTGAATAACGACTTCGCCCTGCCGGCATCCCCGGCCTGCACGGCCAGCTGCCTGGGTCAGCAGCTGAAACGTCCGCTCCGGCGCTCGATAATCACTGATGTGCAGCGACAGATCCGCCGCCAGAATCCCCACCAGCGTCACGTTCGGAAAATCATGCCCTTTCACGATCATCTGGGTGCCGATCAGGATATCCGCCTCCTGATTGGAAAATGCTGACAGAATCGACTCATATCCGCCTTTTTTTCGTGTTGTATCCAGATCCATCCGCAGCACCCGGGCAGATGGAAACTGCTGCCGGACATACTGCTCGATCTTCTGGGTTCCTGCTTTGAACCCTCCTACATACGAAGAACCGCAGGACGGACATTTTTTTACCATAGGTTGCTGATACCCACAATAGTGACACACCAGATTTCCATCATTATGCAGGTTCAGTGACACATCACAATGCGGACATTTGATCACCTCACCGCAGGAACGGCAGGATACAAAACCGGCCACACCCCTGCGGTTCAAAAACAGCATGATCTGTTCCTTTTTCTCCAACCGGTCCGTCATCAGTTTCCGCAGCCTGTCGCTGAGGATCGACCGGTTTCCATTCCTTAATTCTTCCCGCAGATCCACTGTATATACCGTCGGTAACGGTCGGGCACTGACCCGCTCCTTCATCTCAAACAGCCGGTACTGCCCCTGTTGTGCCCGGTCATAACTTTCCACAGAAGGAGTTGCCGATCCAAGCACTACATGTGCCCCGCACAGCATTCCTCTTGCGATTGCAGTCTCCCTGGCATGGTACCTGGGCACTGTCTCACTTTTGTAAGCTGCTTCATGTTCCTCATCAATGATGATAACACCTAAATTTGGAAAAGGTGTGAACAATGCAGATCTCGGTCCGATCATGACATCCAAAAGTCCTCGTTTTGCCCGTTCAAACTGGTCTGACCGCTCCCCCGGAGACATTCTGGAATTCAGGATTGACACCCGCTCCCCGAAATGATTGTAAAACCGCAGCACAGTCTGAAAAGTCAGTGCAATCTCCGGAATCAGCACAATCGCCTGTTTTCCCTCCCGGAGTACAGACTTGATCAGTTCCATATATACTTCTGTCTTGCCGCTTCCCGTAACACCATGGATCAGACATGGACGCTCATCCCCTGACTGCCATCCGTTTTCAATTCCGGTCACAATCTGCTGCTGTGCCGGATTAAGAGTCACCACTGTTCCCTGCTTTTTCATCTGATCCAGCGGATTGCGCCAGCTGCGGATGCTCTCCACCCGGATCAGTTCCCGTTCCTGCATGGCCCGGATCACAGAAGCCGTAATATTCAGTTTCTGCGTCACTGTTTCATACGGAAGAGGCGACTGTTCCAGCAGTGCTTCCAAAAGCCTCGCCCGGGCAGTCTGGTGCTTGCGCTGCAATTCTCCCAGCAAAGACTTCGCTGTTGTCGGATCCGGTTTCAGCCAGATCAGACGTTGTTCCTTCTCCGTCGTCTTTTGTTTTACCGGAAGCACGGTTTTTAATGCCTGATTCATAGTTCCGCCAAAATTCTCCCGCATCCATGCCGCCAGAGCGATCAGCTGTCCCTCAATGGGAATACCCTCCCGGATAACGTGGCTCACCGGCTTGATCCGCTCCGGAGCAAACTCCGGCTCTTCGGTAACTTCCACTACATAACCTCTGATTTTGCGGTTGCTGCGGCCAAAAGGAATCTCTACCGGCGTTCCCGGGTGAATCTGATCCAACAGGTTCTCCGGAATCCGGTATTGAAAAGTCCGATCCAGCTTTTCATGGGAAATATCTATTATAATGTTTGCATACAATGTTTTTTTATCCATCCTGTCATCATTTCATTCATAATTCTGCTATTCGTAAAGCGGACATTCGCAATCCGCTTTCGCTGCCTGCTCATGAATTGCATTTTACCAGACCTTACACTTCATGGCAAGTTGCCGGTCATCCATCGGAAACTTCTGCCCGCAGATTTCCTGATATTTCTCATGCCCTTTTCCGGCAATCACCACAATATCTCCCGGTTTTGCATGGGAGATTCCATAGGCAATAGCATCTCCACGATCCGGAATCCTGCCATATTTTCCTTTCGTTGCGTCCAGACCCCTACAGATCTCATCCGCAATTTTCTCCGGATCTTCATCCCTTGGATTATCCGTGGTCACCACCACAAGATCCGCCAGTCTTCCTGCCACTTCTCCCATCTGAAACCGTCGTTCTGCCGAACGGTTACCGCCGCATCCGAAGATGCAGATGATCCGGCCCGGATGATAGTCCTGCAGCGTAGTCAGCAATGCCTCCAGTGCCATGGCATTATGGGCATAATCAACCAATACAATAAAACGCGGTGACACAGAGAGCATTTCTATTCTGCCTGGCACCTGCAAAGTGTGCAGTACCTGCTCCATCACGTTCCACGGCACCTGGTAATGCTCCGCCACTGCAATGGCTGCCAGGGAATTATAAACAGAAAATCTGCCCGGTGCATTGACCACGATGCGTTTCTTCTGTTCTTCCGGCTTTTTCTCTGTCACACCTTCTCCTGACTCTGTAAATGACGTTCCCTTTGTCATTCCCGCCTGCCCCGCATCATGTACCGTCAGCTCATACCGCACCCCCAGCCGGCTGCTGCCCCGTAAAAGCTGGGGAGCCAAAGCGCAATAGTCCGACTGACCGGAAAATCCATAAGTCACAGCCTGACAGCCACTTTCCCGCCACATTTCCTGCCAGTAAGCGTCATCCTGATTGAATACTCCGCACCGGCACCGGCGAAACAGCTGCCGCTTGCAATCCATATATTCTGCAAAATCTGCATGTTCCCCTGCACCGATATGATCTGCCCGCAGATTGGTAAATACTGCTGTATCAAACACGATTCCTTCCACTCGGTGCAGTTTCAATGCCTGGGAAGACACTTCCATCACCACATATTTGCAGCCGCCATCCGCCATTTTCCGCAAAATCTCATACAGTTCATAAGATTCCGGTGTTGTATACTCGCTCTCCTGCTGCCAGGAACTATAACATACTTCAATGGTTCCGATCAATCCTGCCTCATAACCGGCGGCAACCAGCATTTTCCAGATCATCCAGACTGTGGTAGTCTTTCCTTTTGTCCCGGTAACCCCAAGGATGCACAGCTCTTTCTGCGGGTTATCAAACCACTGCCTGGAAATAGCTGCAAGTGCAATTCTGGTATCCGGAGTTTCCAGTACGCAGACCTCCTGCATATCCGGAATCTCCCTCAGATTTTCATCCAAACAGCTGACACATTCTTTCCGCCTAACTGTTTTTCTCTCCCCACTTTCCACTGTGTATGATTCTTGTTTAAAATCTGTCGCTGCCTCCGTCAGGATCACGGAAGCACCCCGCCGCACAGACTCCCGGATAAACTGATGACCGTCCTGTCTGCTTCCCCGGATGCATACAAAAATACCTCCCGGCTCTACGTTTCTGCTATCGTAAGCCACCTGTGTAACTTCCCTTGGGAGTTTCCCACGGACGCATCGATATGTAAGTCCCTGCAGTAATTTTTCTGTCTGCTTCATACTAGACTCAGCCCCTGCTATTCCGTTGTATTTAGCATATGCCGGTTTTTTCAAATTGTCACACAACTGAGGTGACTGAATGTTCAAATTCCCACATTACCAGAGCCAACTCCCTATTGAATTTTAGGGTCTCATAGTATATGATATGTAAGAGAAAAATCGTCAAACGATAAATACATAATCATTAAGGAGGAGACCTATGAGACATTTAATGAGCCCTTTAGATTTATCCGTACAAGAAACAGATAAATTGCTCAATCTCGCGAACGATATTGAAAAAAATCCGGAAAAATATGCACACGCATGTGCCGGCAAAAAGCTTGCTACCTGCTTCTATGAGCCAAGTACCAGAACACGACTCAGTTTCGAAGCAGCTATGTTAAATCTTGGTGGATCTGTACTTGGTTTTTCCAGTGCGGACAGTTCTTCCGCCGCAAAAGGAGAAAGTGTTTCTGATACCATCCGTGTCATCTCCTGCTATGCCGATATCTGTGCAATGCGTCACCCGAAAGAAGGTGCTCCGCTGGTTGCCTCTGAAAAATCTGCAATTCCAGTGATCAATGCAGGTGATGGGGGACATCAGCATCCGACACAGACACTTACCGATCTTCTTACGATCCACAGTCTCAAAGGTCATCTCGACAATCTGACTATCGGTTTATGCGGTGACCTGAAATTCGGTCGTACTGTTCACTCACTGATTCATGCTCTGATTCGTTACCCGAATGTAAAATTTGTCCTGATTTCTCCGGAAGAACTGCGCGTACCAAGCTATATCCGCGAAGATGTCCTTGCACAGAACAACGTTCCGTTCAAAGAAGTAGTCCGTCTCGAAGACGCTCTGCCGGAACTTGACATCCTTTACATGACCCGTGTACAGAAAGAGCGTTTCTTCAATGAAGAAGATTACATCCGCATGAAAGATTTCTATATTCTGGACAAAGCAAAAATGGAGCTTGCTCCGAAAGATATGCTGGTACTTCATCCACTGCCTCGTGTAAACGAGATTTCTACAGAAGTAGATGATGATCCGAGAGCAGTATATTTCAAACAGGTTCAGTACGGCGTTTACGTTCGTATGGCCCTGATTCTTACATTATTAGGAATGGAGGTATAAGCAATGTTAAACGTAGGTGCAATCAAAGAAGGTTTTGTATTAGATCATATCAAAGCAGGCATGAGCCTTTCCATCTATCACGATCTGAAACTGGACGAGCTTGACTGCTGTGTTGCTATCATCAAAAATGCAAAAAGCAACAAAATGGGAAAAAAAGATATCCTGAAAGTTGAATGCAACATCGACAATCTGGATCTTGATATCCTCGGTTTTATTGATCACAATATTACAGTAAACATCATCAAAGATCAGCGCATTGTGGAAAAACGTGCATTAAAACTTCCGACATCCGTAACAAATGTCATCAAATGTAAAAACCCACGTTGTATCACATCCATCGAGCAGGAACTGGATCAGATTTTCCTTCTGACTGATCCGGAGCATGAAGTATATCGATGCAAATACTGTGAAGCAAAGTACAAGAAATAAATATATCATTAAGAACAGACCACATACCTTGCTATGTGGTCTGTTTTTTTATATAATAAACACTGATGAGGATTTCGTTTTACTCATTATTTCAAGGAAAAAATCATTTTCATGAGGAGGGTTTTTACATGATCATTCCAAAGTATTTTGAAGACAATCATATCTTTGGTGTCAACGATGAGCCAATGCGTGCTTATTACATTCCGACATCACCGGCACAGGATCCGGACTGGAAAATCCGCACGGAAACGGATCGTTTCTTATTACTGAACGGCGATTGGAAATTCCGTTATTTCGACAGCATCTATGATTGTCAGGAAGCTTTTTATGATGAAGGGTATGACACGAATCACTTCGACACACTTCCGGTTCCGTCCAACTGGCAGGATCACGGCTACGATATCCATCAGTATACCAATACACGCTATCCGTTTCCGTTTGATCCTCCATATGTACCGCACGAAAATCCATGCGGTGCTTATGTGCACAGCTTCACATACAAAAAGCCGAAAGGAACCGCAACTTACCATCTGAATTTCGAAGGTGTGGACTCCTGCTACTATGTATGGTTAAACGGCATATTTATCGGATATCATCAGGTTTCTCATTCCACCGGTGAATTTGATATTACGAGTGCTCTGCGTGAGGGTGAAAACACACTTGCCGTTCTCGTTTTAAAATGGTGCGATGGCAGTTATCTGGAGGATCAGGACAAATTCCGTAATTCCGGTATTTTCCGTGATGTTTATGTATTGGCCAGACCTCAAAACTATATCCGCGATTTTTTTGTCCAGACGCAGTTAAAAGACAACTATACCGCTGCTGATGTAACAATCCCGCTGACCTTTGCCGGTGAATCCATCCCGGTTTCTTATAAACTGACTTCTGCCTGCGGCTGCGTCGTTGCTAAAGGTATTTCCAGCGGAGACAGCATTGCATTTTCAGCTTCTGATCTCACACTCTGGAATGCAGAACATCCTTACCTGTATACACTGACGCTGTCCACTGACTGTGAAACCATCCGTCAGCGCATCGGTTTCCGTGAGATCAGCATCAAAGATGCCATTGTATACCTGAACGGTCAGAAAGTCCGTTTCCGCGGAGTCAACCGTCATGACAGTGATCCTTATGTGGGTTCTGCTGTTACACTGGAGCATATCCGCAAAGATATGAGCCTGATGAAGCAGCACAATTTCAATGCCATCCGCACAAGCCATTATCCGAATGCACCGGAGTTTTATGAGTTGTGTGACGAATATGGTTTCTATGTCATCGACGAATCCGACATAGAGATCCACGGTGTTGTAAATCTGTACAACCTGAATATCTGGAAAGAAGGAAAGAAAAACCCGTTCCCACCGTTTTTATCTGACAACGAAGACTGGACAGACAGCGTTGTAGACCGTGTCCGGAAAAATGTAATGCGTGATAAAAACCGTACCAGCGTGCTGATCTGGTCCATGGGAAATGAAGCCGGCTACGGATGTACCTTTGAAGATGCCCTTGCCTGGACAAAATCTTACGATCCAACCAGACTGACCCACTATGAGAGTTCCATGCACCATCCGCGCAATCCAAAACGCGGAAAAACCGATTTCTCCAATATCGATCTGCGCAGCCGTATGTACGCTGCAATCCCGGAAATGCATGCATATCTGGGCAATAACCCGGATAAACCGTTTATTCAGTGCGAATTTGTCCATGCTATGGGAAACGGACCGGGAGACATCGAGGACTACTATCAGTTAGAGGAACAATATGACACGTTCGTGGGCGGTTTCGTCTGGGAATGGTGTGATCACGGTGTTTATATGGGAACCACAGATGATGGACGCAAAAAATTCTACTACGGTGGTGATTCCGGTGAATATCCGCACGATGGCAACTTCTGTATGGACGGACTTGTTTACCCGGATCGCACACCAAGCACTGGTTTAAAAGAATATAAAAATGTGCATCGTCCGGTTCGTGTACATCTGGTGGATGCTGCTTCCGGTACTTACATTCTGCAGAACAATCTGGATTTTACAAACTTAAAAGAAGAAGTCTATCTGACCTATGAAATCCTGCAAAATGGTATGGCAGTTGCTTCCGGTGAAATCAGAGATACTGAGCTGTTAGATGTTGCTCCAAGAAGTAAAAAGACTGTTCAGCTGCCGATCAAGCCATTAGAAAACGGTGCCTGCTCTGTCATCATCAGTTCTCATCAGTTACATGAAAAGCCATTTACACCGGCTGATTTCAAACTTGGTTTTGACCAGATCATGTTGAATGAAAACTGCACGGATACATTAACCGCTCTGCTGAATGCGGAAAAAGCATCTGCAGATTCCTGCTCTTGCGCTGCAAATGGCACTGCTTCTGCTATTACTTATACAGAAAACGATCGTGTCATTACGATCAACGGTGCTGATTTTGTCTATGTATACAACAAACTCACCGGTATGTTTGACAGCATGATCTACAAAAATCACAGCTTCTTAAAACGTCCGATGGAAATGAATATCTGGCGTGCACCGACAGATAATGATCGCGTGGTCAAGAGACTGTGGTATGAAGCAGGTTATGATAAAATGACACAGCGAGCTTATAATACAACTGTAGAAGCACAGGAAGATGGTTCCCTGAAACTGCACACAACATCTTCCATGGCCCCCATCTTCCGGCAGCGTTTCCTGGAGATTGATGCAGAATGGATCATCACACCGGATGGAATCGTCAGATCCAGCATGGAGATTGAGCGGGATGCGATCATGCGTGGCATGTACAGCGAATACTTCGAAGATGTGACAGAAAATGACAATCCATTCCAGCCAAATGAGGCATTTCTCCCTCGACTTGGTATCCGCCTGTTCCTGTCAAAACGTATGAATCAGGCAGAATACTTTGGATACGGACCTCATGAGAGCTATATTGATAAACGCCGGGCAAGCTATCTTGGCAAATTTACTTCCCGTGTCTGTGATCTGCATGAAGATTACATGCGTCCGCAGGAAAACGGAAGCCACTATCATTGCGAATATGTCAGTGTTGCTGATGACAGCCGGAAACTGACCGTATATAACGAGCAGCCGATTTCCTTTAATCTGTCCGAGTATACAGAAGAAGAACTGACCACGAAAGGTCATAATTATGAACTGGAAAAATCCGGATACACCGTATTCTGTATCGATTACAGACAGAGTGGTATCGGTTCCGGAAGCTGTGGTCCTCAGCTGGCAAAAGAATATCGTCTGGACGATACTCATTATACGTTCTCTTTCCACTTGAAACCGGAAATTTTGTAATTTCTTATCAAACACAAAAACATAAGACACATTCGATGCCGTAGAATGTGTCTTATGTTTTCTTTCTTATTACTTCGCACTTATAGAAGTGAGAGCCCATTACACATCTATCTTACCAGGCTCCGCTATATCCCAGTGTCACGCTGCTGTTTTTTGCTCCCTGTTCCATGCTTTCCTGTAATGATTTTCCCTGTAGGATACCATATAAAAAGCCTGCAATGAAGCTGTCACCGGCTCCCATCGTATCCACGACATCGCATGGAATAATCCCAAACTCCGTATAACTTGTGCCGTCATAAGCAATACTTCCTTTTGTGCCTCTGGTAACGATGACTGTCTTTGCTCCTTTTTTCTGCATTTCTTCCATGAAGTTTCGCATCCATTCTTCATCTTCTCCATCATAGGCAAAAAATGCATAATCCACAAATGGAATCGCGATATCAATCACCGGGCTTTCATATTTCGTTGCAAAGTCAAAAGCAATCCTCGTGCCACAAGCCTTGATTTTCTCAAGATCATTCTCTATCATCCCCCAGATTCCGGATACGACCAGATCATGGCTTCCAAGAAATTCAATATCTTCTTCGCTCAGCTTGAAATCTGCCATAACGCCTTCCTCATAATCTCCGAGAATACGCTCTCCGTCTATGATTTCCACGTGTGTCACAGCCGTACTGCCAGGCATCACTTTCAAATGAGAAACATCCACCCCTTTTTTTGCAATTGAGTCCTTCATTAATTTCCCATATGCATCGTCTCCAACGACACCGGTATAAGACGCTTCCCCGCCAAGACGGACTGTATATACGGCAACATTCACCGGATTTCCTCCCGGAAATGCCTCACCTGTCTGATCATAAGCATCCACGCAATTGTCTCCTACAGCTGCAACTTTAATCTTTTTCTCCATGTTTAACATCCTCCCTTTCCTTCCAACATCATTTGCCGTACTCTGTCATGTGCCCGTTTTGCATACACATATGGTTCCCGGATATAAGCCGTTACCAACTCAATGGTAGCTGTGTCATGATAACCGAAATGCTGTATTTCCTCCAGAAGTTCCGGAAGAGGGAGTTCACCATCCCCCGGGATCACATGTGTCTCACTGTTGCCATCACAATCCACCAGATGGAGATGTCTGCAACGATCACCCAGTTTCATAAAATAATCCATCACACTTTCGCCTTCAATGGATGGCACTACCACATCACACATTCCGTATAAATATGGGGAATCCACCATCTCAAGTACTTCCTGCAGATCATTTGCGGTAGTACATACATTTGTTTCAAAATGAGTCAGTGTCTCCAGCAAAACCGGTTCCTGGATCTGTTGTGCATATTCTGCCAGTTCCCTCAGCGTTTCGACCAGTCGCTCCTGGATTTGTCTGCGGCTTATGGTATTTTCCGCATGACCGGTAGAAATAAGTGTGTATTCTGCTCCCATTTCTTTTCCCATTTCAATTGCTGTCTTGAGATAATCTACTGCCTCCTTACGCTGGCTGGAATCTCCGATCATATAATTGTAAGGATATGCATTGTGCTCCGGTGTATACACATGAACCGGCATTTCATAGACTTCAATCAATTTCTTTACCTGTTCTATCCCGCCCCGTTTCAGATCCGGTGGAAATGCATGGGGACGCCCTCCCCAGAGTTCTATATAATCATAGCCGATTCTTTTTGCATCCTGAAACGCAGCTTCCAGTGGATAATACTGATAGCCACTGGTAAACATTCCCAATTTCATACATTCCCTCCTCATTGCACAAATACGAGAACTGCCGAAAACATAACATTGATTTTCAGCAGTCCTCTTGTCACTTCATCCTTGTTCGTCTTTCAGCACGCAGAATCATTATTTGTCTTTTCGCTCACATTCATTAATAATCAAACTGACGATAATATCTTCTGATTTCCATCGGATGGCAATTGATCTGCTCCATATGCGCATCAATACGCTGTGTTACAGCATGCGTTACCAGATGAGACAGATTTCCACGGAATTCCTCGCTGATTCCTTTCAACTCATAGTCTTTGGAATCAATTACTGTGTAATTTGCACAAACACGCGGCAGGAATTTTACTACTCGTTCACTCAGAGAACGCTGCGCATCCTCACCTACAAATACAGTGACCGGTGTATCACGGTCTACAATTTCCAGCATTCCATGGAAAAATTCTGCACTGTGGATAGATTTTGTACGGATCCAATGCTGCTCTTCCCAGTAGCACATTGCATAAGAATATGTGGAACCATACTGATTACCTGCTCCTACAAAATAATGGATACTGTCATTGCAATGTTTCTTTGCAAATACCTCTCCAAATGCATCCGCTGCTTTCTCAACTTCTACCAGATCTACAGCCAGATTTTCATCCAGTTCTTTGTAATAACGATCATATTCCGGGAATTCACCTGCATTGTACATAAAACGGTCTGCAACCATAAAAAACTTCAGCTGTTCATTGCCCGGATATGCAATTTCATAATCTACGATCTGCGCCAGTTCTGTAGTATCCACATCAATAAATCCAAGCACCTTTGCTCCCGCTGCAGAAGCTTTTTTAACACCTTCCACCATCTCGATGGTACTTCCAGTTACGGATGAAACCACAACAATCGTATCTGCTCCAACTTTTTTATTTCCAGTTGTCAGATATTCTGCTGCATTTTCCACGAAAAAGTCAAGTCCTGATTTTTCTTTCATATGAACTTCTGCCTGTAAGCAGGAAGCATAAGTGCCTCCTATGCCAAGCCAGCAGATATTTTTAAAGCCATCTTTACAGATCTGGTCTACAATTTCTTCGATTTTTCCGCGCAATGCAAGTGCACCTTTTACACTGTCAATCTGTTTCTGCTCATCAAATTTCAACATGTTATTTTGATATCCTCCTTTAATTCCTTTTTCTTTTTGCAACCACTTATATTGATTACTATACCACAGTTTTTTGAATAGTCAACATGTTTTTTAAATATTATTATATGATATTTAATTATCATATATTTTTTTGCAATTATACCTCGTGGCTCTATTCATTATTATTGATTTTCTGGTATATTTGTGTAGTCAACTGGTTTTAACCACTGACATCTTTTTTTATACCAGTTATATTTGACGAATAGATTGCATCTATTATAAATTTACGGTAAAACCCACATGCTTGCGTGTGAGGTAAAAGCCGCTTTTCTTTGACTTTGCAAAAACATAGAATAGATATATAATCCCATCTTTGACAGTTTCGTGATATCGACTGGGACATTCGAGCAGTCATAATAAAGGATCTTATCATTTCTTTGGCCCATGAAATGACTATTTTTATAAACTTCAGCCTGAATCATCCGTTCCACTTATCCTCCGATAAAAAACATCACATACCAGTCTAAAAAGTCAGACATTTAGACATGATGATTGCTGGTCATGCCCTGTCTCTTGATTATCTGTTGTGACAAATAACACGAAGGAATTCCAACGGGTAGATGGCTTAAAACTTGAAAATTGGGCTAAGTAGTTTTCCTATACTTTTACGATTATTTATTTTCATATATACAAAAATCTCACTTCAAAAGATTGAAGTGAGATTTTTGTATTCTGTGTTAATCACTTTAAAAGAATTGATTATTTTGCATAAATATAAGGAGCTTCGTTATCATAAACAAGCATTACGCAACCTTTTCCACTTTTCCAGCCTGAATAAAATGCTGATTTTGTACGATTGTAATTTGTTTTCTGAATATAACCTGCTAAAGATGTCACTACACCAACAAGAGTGTTAAAGCATCCAATAACTACGGAAACTTCTTTAATGTTACTTTTTTCATAAATACCTCCTTGCACTACAGAGCACGAATAATGCTCTGAACGATTAATATTACAATTATAGTACAAACCATAAAACGAAAACTATTCTTGTTTCGACCATATTTTTTTGTTTCTTCGTAATTAGGCTCCACATATTCGGTAAGATGTTTATTCTGTATATGCCAGCCATAAACCGTTAATGCTATAAGAATAATATAAGCCAATAATAGCAGAATAAAACAACTAATATCGAACAAATAATACGATGACACACTACCTGCCATAATTGAACTGTTTAATTGTAGTATATGAGATCCTGGTCCGATGAGAAATAGCAATAATAACCCAATTATTTTTCGTACAGCCATGCGCTTTAAATCTATTCGCTCAATATCTGGATCTGAATGTGGTTCAGGCGCTGTTGAATTTGTTGATGCGTAAATATCTGCTGTTCCTACCGAACAGATAGATTTCCAACCAGAATCATGTATCATTTGTACCATTTGATTGTCATCGGATGTTTTTGGTAAAGCAGAAATAACACGATATCTCATTGCTTTAGGGGAAGCGGTATAAAATCTCGCAAAAGGCCCAACAAATCCGCTACCACTTAAAAATAAGCCCTGTTTTGAGCAATCTTCTAACCAAAACTGTAAATAATCCGTATCGTGAATGGAAAATGGACAATATTTCCACTTGATTTTCATAATTTGATCCTCCTCTCCTATCCCTTCACATTTAAAAATCCCTACTTAATAAATTTTGAAGTTCCTGCTTTGATAGTAATTTCTCTGCATCCGCAAGACAATATGTCAGACGACAAATCTCATGTTCATAAACATGAAAGCCTTTTTCTGTCAGAGCATATGTTCTCTTTCGACCCTCTACTGCTATTTCTTGTAACAGTCGTTCTTTTTCAAATTTTCCAAGAATTGTATACAGCGTAGCCGGACCAATTTGAACACGTCCATCTGTAATTTGGTTAATAAAATCGGTAACATCCACCCCGCATTTTTCTCCCTGCGAAAAAGCCATTAATATATAAAACATGGATTCCGTCAAATTTTCAAGAGCTTTTTTGGCCATAATTCATCTCCTGTATTAAAAATAAGCAATATCATTTATTGATATCAATATACGATATCGCTATCAATTTGTCAAGTATAAAAATAATTACAACATTCTATAATATTATCAACGTCTGCAAAGTATTTCTTTAATATTCAACTTTCAAACTTCCGGGATGAAAGCCGCTTTTCTTTGACTTGGCAAAAACATAAAATAGATATATAATCAAAAAGAGAATATATAAATATACATATTACGAATTAACACATTGTAAGCACTTATAGTGTCCTTGCAATATAATGTAAAGAAGAATATCCAAGACAAACAGAAAAAGGAACTTGATAAAAAATGACAGATTGCAGGTAAAGCGGACATTCGCAATCCGCTTTGCAACTGAAAGTAAAAGGAGCGTATTTTTAGAATTAATGAGAAAAAATTTACTGACAATGGATGTCATTCTTGCAAAAGAGATCATATATATGTTGAAAAATGAGGGCTATCGCCCCGGAGACCGGCTTCCTTCTGAGCGATTTCTTGCGGATCATTTTCATGTGCAGCGGCCTACTATCCGGAATGCTCTGGCACAGCTTGTGCGTGAGCATTACCTTTTTTCCCAGGAAAGACTTGGATATTTTGTTGCTCCAGAGAGAATCAAAATATCCACTCACACCTGTACCGGTAATTTTGATCCCGGAGAAAGACATCCGAATATTCGCTGGCAGCTCTATTCTTTTGAAGAGATTTTAGTAGATAAACGTCTCTCCGGCAAAATGCTGATCCCGGAACAAACACCAGTTTATAAAATCCTTTTCATTTATTATGAAAACGACACCCCGCTGTGCCTGGATTATTCTTATACTCCAATCGATATCTATCCTGGTCTGACTGCTGAAATTCTGGGTTCACGCCCGATTTTGAATGTATTGCAGACAGATCTTCAGATACCGATTTTGAAATCCAATCAGCGTGTGACACTCATTTACACAAATGAGGAAGAATCCAGTCTGCTCCAAACTGCACCGGGTAGTCCCATGATGAAATACAAAGGTCTGGTATATGACGACACCGGCAGACTGATTCACTTTTTTGAAGACATTATGAAAATAGATGATTTTGCATTTATCAGAGATGCGGAAATGGAGGAATCATGGAACAATTAAATCATGTAGCAGCACAGGTGCGCGATATTATTGTAAGCAGGATTGAAAGCCATGAATATCTTCCCGGAGAAATGATCCCTAGCGAACGAGTCCTGGCAGAAATGTATGGTGTAAGCCGACCTACTATCCGCACAGCCATCGATGAACTTGTAAATGAGCATTATCTCGTGCGTCGACAGGGAAAAGGTACCTTTGTCAAGAAACCGGAATATAACAAAGTCGCTTTCGGTGTATTAAACGAATCCAAAAATGCCAGTTTCACTTCCCTTGTCCGCAATTTTGGAATCGAGATATCCAACAAATTACTGTGCACCGGTACCATCCAGGGACGTTATTATTATGCTGATAAACTTGGTCTTGCATTTGAAGAACCAATTTATGGAATCCACCGTATCCGCCAGGGTAACAAAGAGCCACTGGCTATTGAGTACACTTACGTTCCACTGAAATTTTTCCCGGATATCGATAATTATAACTTTGAACAGATTTCTCTGTATGACTACATGTCCACCAGAGATCACCTGCCCGTTGTTTTCCAGGAATCTCTGACCATGGTAGAAGCCGGAGATAAAATCCGTTCCTATCTGCATCTGGAAGATGAAATGATCGTCAATCACCTGGAACTGATTGGCTATGACCGACACGGTAACCTTGTAGAATATACAGAAAGTTATTCCCGCCCAGACAAACTGGAAGTACGTTTTGTATCAAATAATACAGATCAGAAACGCTGTCTGTAAAAAAATAAGTCGAGCGCACATGAAATTTGTGCGTTCGACTTATTTCTTCTTTATTCACTTTACCAGGTAGTTTTATGTTCATCAACAACCTGCAGGGTATCCGGATCAACAAGATAAAAATCTACCAGTTCCGTACTGTAGCTTCCACCCGGATAAAATTTTTCCAGTACGATTTCTGTACAGGTTTTTCCTTCATCGTTTGTTTTTTCCCCATTAAAATTAATGTACAGACGATATTCCACATCCACCATGCGGGTTCCTGCCTGCTCCTGACCGGCACTGATAAGTCCATAGGTTTCTCCCTTTGCATTTGCATCGAAGCTCAATTCTGCGTCTGTAAACTGTCCTTCGTTTTGCAAATACTCAAACACTGCTGTTATCTCGTTTTCAAGCAGCTGATACTGTTCGAGTTCACTCGAATAAGAGTCAGAATCAGAAATGCCGTTATCTGTTGCGGATTCTCCGGCAGTTTCATCTGATGCGCTATTGGATGCGCCATTTGTTGAATTGTCTGTTATATCCTGATTGGCATCGGATGAATCAGTACTATCCTCTGACCAGTTTGAATCTGCTGACGGCAGACAGCTATTTATTCTTTGCATAACAAACGGATTATTTGTCCGATACAGTGTCGTTGTCACGTTATATGCGCGCTCAGAATACGCCTTCAGATAGGTATACTTTTCATCCTGCGATATCACTTCTTCCTTCCATTCCAGTCCCAAATAGATTATGACACTGTTTTCTGCCATGCAAAGCAGAAAGATTGCACATATAATAACAAAGCAGACCTTGTTAACGGAGCTTCTTCTCGAGAATGTTTCATTGCCAAACAGCCGGATATTCAGCCAGATGACCAGAACCAGCAGTCCAAGGAATGTCACCAGGATGGAGATCGTTGCAAACATATAACGAAGCACATATCCGCTGTCTGTATTGATTCCAAGTGCTGCCGCATAAAACAAAATGCAGTACGCAAGGAAAATGCTGATACATCCAATACGAAGCGGATGCTCCTTTTTCACCACAACACTCTGCTTCATGACTTCTGTTAAAGTTTCTGCATCTCTGTGATCCACACATTCTCTGACAATATCAGTAGCTGGAAATCCTTTTGATCTGACTTCAATGCCATTGTAACAAATGAATGTTTCCTGCATTTTCTCCTCATCATCAATGGCAAGCGCAATGATCAATCGCAGCAGCCAGATCTGTTTCAGCTGATCTGCCTTACATTTTTCCATGACAATCTGATCCAGCGCCTGTTCCGCCAGTTCGTATTTTCGCTGACAAACATCTGCCTGCGCGCATATCACCAGATAAAAGTTACCGAGCACAGTATTCTTTCTTCCATGTCTGTGATAAAAATACAGCGCATAATCATGCTTTTCATCCGATGACATTTTTCGTGTCTGTTTTCTGCTACCTGCATTCAATGCCAGGCGAAGCCCGAATGCCAGAATAACCATTGCCGCTCCATAGCCCCACAATGTCTGCGTAACAAAAGCATGTGTGACGAACAGAAAATACCCTAATAATCCATACAGAGCAAATATAAGCGCCACACCAACGCCAAGTTTTATAAAATAATTCCCTGCCCGCCTTTTTGCCACAGGATTCCAGGAGTATTCATTTTTTTGAAACTGGTCAATATTATATATATTCATAAATGCTCCATTAGAATGCCATTAAAATTTTCTGAGTCCAATACTTCCGTCATCTTCGGTGTTTTCAATGGCACGGATTTCTACATAAAAACCGGCATTTGCATTGATCTCCACGTAAACACGGTCTCCGACTTTATGACCAAGAATGGCTTTTCCGATTGGAGATTCCGTAGAAATCCAGCCTTTCAGGGAGTTTCCGCGCACGGTTGTCACCAGTGTATACACTTCTTCTTCGTCATCATCTTCAAAATATAAAGTAACTTTATTGTTGATTCCAACTTCATCGGATTTTGACTCATCGGATACAACTACCGCTGTTTTGATCATGCGCTCCAGATAACGGATACGGCTTTCGTTGGCATTTTTATCTTTTTTTGCTGCGTGGTACTCAAAATTTTCACTGAGATCGCCATGCGCTCTTGCCTCTTTTACAGCTTCCAATGCTTCTTTACGAACTACCAGTTTCCGATATTCGATTTCCTCTTTCATTCGTTCAATGTCTTTTTCTGTCACTTCATCATGCATAATATCGATACCTTCTTTCCAAAAATAAAGATAACAAAAGGAATGTCATTTTCTCGCATTTTGTGTATTACATAGTGAAGAATCCGAACTGTGCCATTGAATAAGTGATCAGGATGATCACCAACATTACCGGTGCAATGTATTTTATCATCACATTGTACAGTTTTTCACGATTCATTTTTTCACCATTTCGTTTTACTTCATCTGTAACAGTCTTTGCTCCTGCCGCCCATCCGATCAGAATACAGGTGCACAGTGCTACGATCGGCATTAATACACTATTGCTGATATAATCAAAGAAAGTCAAAAAGTCCATCCCAAGAATCTTGATATGTGCCCATGCACCATTGCCCAGAGAGGATGGGATTCCCATTATAATACTGATAATGATGCAGACCGCAACGCTTTTCTTACGGCTGATACCGAATCGATCCATAAAGGAAGATACGATAGCTTCCATAATCGAAATGGAGCTGGTCAACGCAGCTAAGAATACAAGCACAAAGAACAAAATTCCGATGATCGTGCCACCTCTCATTTGCTCAAACACTTTCGGAAGCGTCACAAACATCAATCCTGCTCCGCTTGCTTTTGTTCCTGCTTCACCGCTGAATACATAAACTGCCGGAACGACCATAAATCCGGCCAGCAGAGCAACGACTGTATCAAAAATCTCAATCTGATTTACAGATTTTGTCAGGCTTGTCTCATTTTTTGTATAAGAGCCATAAGTAACCATGATTCCCATAGCCAGACTCATAGAATAAAACATCTGTCCCATGGCTGCACACACTGTTTTCAGTGAAAACTTCGTAAAATCAGGCAGGAGATAGTACTTAATACCGGCATTTGCTCCCGGTAATGTAAAAATATAAATGGAAATGATCACAGAAATAATCAGCAATAACGGCATCAGGAATTTACTGATTTTTTCAATTCCTTTATTGACGCCAAGCAGGATAACTGCTGCAGTCAGTCCCAGATAAACAGCGAAATAAATCATCGGTGAGATCGAATTTCCGACAAAATTTCCAAAAAAACTATCTGCTGCTGCATCCAGTCCATGACCGGACACAAACGTCACCATATATTTAACAACCCAGCCGCCGATCACACAATAATACGGCAGAATGATCACCGGAACGATCGGTGCCAGCACGCCTAAAAATCCAAATTTTTTATTGATGGCTTTGTATGCAGTACCCGGACTCTGTTTTGTCTTGCGTCCGATTGCAATCTCGGTAGTCATCAATGTGAAACCGAAGGTCAGTGCCAGAATGATATATACCAGAATAAAAATACCTCCGCCATACTGCGCGGCAAGATAAGGAAAACGCCACAGATTACCAAGTCCCACTGCGCTTCCTGCTGCTGCAAGCACAAAACCGATTCCGCCAGAGAAACTACTGCGCTCCTTTTTGTTATGTTCCATATTAAATCCTCTTTCTCTCATTATTTCTTCTGTTCCGATTTTTTATCGGCGTATCTTTCATTATATCATTGGCGCTCATATATTTCAACAAATATACGGTTCAAATCACTTTGAAACTTTATACATGTCTTTTAATCCGAGGAAATAATCAAGACCATTCATCTACATTGTGATTCAAAAATATTGCAGAATATACAGAAGCGATGCAGAAAACGCAGAATCCTGTCCTGACAGGATTCTGCGTTTTCTTTCAAAATATTAAATTTTTAAAGCCAAAGAAGCATTATTTTTTAAACCGGATAAGCTCCATTTTTGTGGTCAGCCGCCTCCGGATCTACCTTTGTCTGCTGTGCCTCACGATATTTGAAGAAATCCAGTGCCTGCTGCGGGAAGAGTGCATAAGAAAGCACATCCTCATCCTGCTGTTTCCAGCGTGACATTTCATTCTCAATCTTGGCAAGTTCCGGTTCGATCAGATCTGCCGGACGACAAGTAATTGCCTTATCTTTATCCGCACCGAGAACTTTTTCCACTACTTCCGGATTGAATGGTTTTACTGTCTGACCATATTCACCAAGTAAAATGCTCTTGGTTTCTTTGGTAGCAACTTTATAACGCTCACCCATCAGAACATTTAATACAGCCTGTGTACCTACGATCTGGCTGGAAGGTGTTACGAGAGGTGGCTCACCAAGGTCTTTTCTTACACGCGGGATTTCTTTTAATACTTCCTCATATTTGTCCTCTGCGTTCTGCTCTTTCAGCTGAGAAATCATGTTTGAAAGCATTCCGCCCGGAACCTGATAACGTAAAGTATTGATATTTACGCCAAGTACCTTCGGATTTAACAGGCCGCTTGCCATTGCCTCCTCACGGATCTTGCCAAAGTACTCATTGATTTCAGCAAGAATATCCTGATTCAGACCGGTATCATACGGTGTACCTTTGAAGGTTTCAACCATAACTTCTGTTGCCGGCTGGGATGTTCCCAGTGCCAGTGGTGAAATTGCAGTATCAATGATATCGCATCCGGCTTCTACTGCTTTCAGACAACTCATGGAAGCCACACCACTTGTATAGTGGGTATGAAGCTCGATTGGAAGGCTTACATTTTCTTTTAATGCTTTTACAAGACGCTCTGCCTCATATGGAACCAGAAGACCTGCCATATCTTTGATACAGATGGAATCTGCACCCATATCCTCGATACGTTTTGCAGTATCTACCCAATAATCCAGCGTATATGCCTCACCTAAGGTATAGGAAAGTGCAATCTGGGAATGACCTTTTTCCTTTTTGCAGGCATCTACGGCTGTCTTTAAGTTTCTCAGATCATTTAAACAGTCAAAAATACGAATGATATCGATTCCGTTTGCAATAGATTTCTGTACAAAATATTCTACTACATCGTCTGCATAATGACGGTATCCCAAAATATTCTGTCCACGGAACAGCATCTGCAGTTTTGTATTTTTGAAACCATCACGGAATTTTCTGAGACGCTCCCACGGATCTTCTTTCAGGAAACGCAGGGATGCATCGAAAGTTGCACCGCCCCAGCATTCGACTGCATGATAGCCGACTTTATCCATTTTATCGATGATCGGAAGCATCTGCTCTGTGGTCAGTCTGGTGGCCATCAGAGACTGATGCGCATCACGCAGAACAGTTTCTGTTATTTTCAATGGTTTTTTCTCCATGATAAATTATCTCCTTTTTTATAATCATTGCCTTTGTTTACGGATTGTTCCGCTGTTCCAGCTCCCACAATCCTCCCTCCATTCGAAAATCGCATGACTCTGTCCTGCTTTTTTCTCATTGGAGGGGCGTGTCGCTAATCCTGTAAAGCATTTACATGCAAGCATGACATGCTTTTAGGATTTCGACACTGTAAACAAAGTTATACACCGAATATTGCCATGAATACTCCGGCTGCAATCGCAGTTCCGATAACTCCGGCAACATTTGGTCCCATGGCGTGCATCAGCAGGAAATTGGTCGGATCTTCTTCTGCACCAACTTTCTGGGATACACGGGCTGCCATCGGTACTGCGGATACACCGGCAGAACCGATCAGCGGATTGATCTTGCCTTTTGTTACAACGCACAGGATCTTACCAAAGATAACACCTGCTGCGGTACCAAATGCAAAGGCTACCAGACCAAGTACTACGATCTGAAGTGTTGTCACTTTCAGGAATGCTTCTGCACTTGTGGATGCTCCGACGGATGTACCAAGCAGGATAACTACAATGTACATCAGGGCGTTGGATGCTGTCTCGGACAGCTGTTTTACTACGCCACTCTCACGGAACAGGTTACCAAGCATCAGCATACCTACCAATGGAGCTGTGGTCGGAAGCACCAGACACACAATAATGGTAACAACGATTGGGAAAAGGATTGCTTCCAGTTTGGAAACTTCACGAAGCTGTCCCATACGGATGGAACGCTCTTTTTTAGTTGTTAAAAGTTTCATGATCGGCGGCTGGATGATCGGTACTAATGACATATAGGAATACGCCGCCACGGCGATCGGACCCATCAAGTCATTTTGATGTAATTTTCCGGCCAGGAAGATGGAAGTCGGTCCATCTGCTCCACCGATGATGGATACTGCTGCAGCTGCTGCATCGGAAAAACCGAATACGATAGCCAGCAGATATGCGGCAAAAATACCGAACTGTGCGGCTGCTCCCAAGAGAAAACTGATCGGGTTTGCGATCAACGGACGGAAATCCGTCAGTGCGCCGACACCAAGGAAAATCAGGGACGGAAGAATGGACCACTCATCCAGTTTGAAGAAGTAGTGCAACAAACCTCCGACACCGTTGCTTGCATTTTCCGGAGAAATCATGATATCCGGATAAATATTTACCAGAAGCATACCAAACGCGATCGGTACCAGCAGTAACGGCTCATATCCCTTTTTGATTGCTAAATATAAGAACACACAGGCAACGGCGATCATCAGATAGTTTCCCCAGGTCAGATTGAAGAACGCGGTCTGATGCACGAGATTGCCCAATGTCTCTGCTATATTACCTGACATGTCTACCTCCTGTCTTATGCGTTCATAGTAGCAAGTACTGCTCCTGATTCTACTGTCTCACCTTTTGCTACATCCACACTGGCAACAGTGCCATCCTGTGGTGCAACAACTGGTGTCTCCATTTTCATGATCTCAAGTACAACGACAGGATCACCTTTCTTTACGGCTGTGCCCGGTGCTGCTACAACATCAACAACTTTACCTGCTGCACCTGCAGTAATGGAAATGCTTCCTGCTGTGCCTGCAGCTGCCGGTTTTGCTGCCGGAGCCGGTGCCGGTGCTGCTGCTCTCGGAGCCGGTGCTGCTGCCGGAGCGCCATTTGTATTTTCTTCTACGGTTACATCATATACGTTTCCGTTTACGGTAATTGTATAATTTTTCATTTTTCTATTCTCCTTAAACAAAATGGTGTGATTAGCGTCTCTTGATCGTACGGACTCTGAAACTGTCTACCGGTACATTCTCACTTGCTGCGATCGCGGCTGCGATAACAGCGACCAGCTCCAGATCATCCGTTTCCTGTACAGGAGCTGCAACAACTGGTACTGTCTTTGGTGCTTCTGCTGTCGGTTCTGCTTTTTTGGCAAATTTTTCCTGGATTACAGGAATGATCTTGAAACAATAAATGATCAGCGCAATTGCGATCAGCATAACGAATACCGTTCCCATACCAAGGACTGTATTCTGTAATGCATTTGCCAGCCGGGCTTTTCTGTCTGCTGCCTGCGCAAATACGGTCATTCCCGGAAGCTGTAAAGCCAGAAGTCCGAGACTGCCTGCCGCAATCCCTTTGATATTCTTTCTCATCTTCACTATCTTCCTTTCTTTTACAGCATGGAAAATGCCATGATCAGATGTTTTCTTGTCTGTGCCGGAGCGATGACTGCATCCACGCTGCCTCTTGCTGCTGCGGAAGTTACGGCATTCTGTTTTCCTTCATAAGCAGCTGCCTGTTTTTCAGTTGCTTTCTCTCCTTCAGCTGCAAATAAGATATTTGCTGCTTTTTCAGCTTCCATCATACCTACTTTAGCATCATCCCATGCAAATACCATATCGGCATCACTGATGCTTCTTGCGCCCATAGCCACATAAGCACTGCCGTAAGTATCGCCCATGATCAGGTTTACTTTACTGTTGAAACCGCCGTCGTGATAAGCTTTTACCAGTTTTGCGATTGCCTGTGGAAGACCTTTTTCTGTCTGCTCTACTGCCGCAAATCCATCTGCTGCTGTCACAGTCAGAAGCGGAATCTCGCAATCGTTACAGAATGCGACGAAAGCTGCTGCTTTCTCACATCCGTCTACTGTAAGACCGTCAGCCAGATCTGCCGTCTTCTCACCTTTTTCATCATAAAGTGCATCGGCATTTGCCACTGCACCAACTAAAATTCCATTTAATGTAAGGAATCCTGTCACCATCTCCGGTGCGTAATCCGGGCGGATCTCCAGGAATTTATCGTCTGCACACTCAGCTAACAATGCACGTGCATCTTTCATGGCACATGTTTTATCAGAAATGTAACGATTCAGATCATCCTCTCCACAACGTCCATATTCTTCATCAATGAGCATTACTACCAGCTCACGGATTTTTGTCAGAACAGCCTCTTCGCTCTCCAGTACTTCTGCCTGTCCGGAAACTGCCGCCTGATATTTTGCAGAATCAAACTCGCGGGAAAGTTTTTTATTATCCTGAATGGTATGCGGTGCATTCACATACATCTGTGCTTCTTTTGTCATAAATGCAAAATCACTCATGGCCGGAATCAGTGTCATACCACCTGCACAGTTACCCATTACTGCGCTGATCTGAAGTACACTGTCCGCATACTCAGCCTGCTTTGCAAGGACACATCCAAAGCTGTCCAGTGCATCTACAGATTCCTGCAGACGAAAACCGCCGCAGTCTAACAGTCCGATCACCGGAGCTGCTGCCTTATCAGCCATATCATATAATTTTGCAATTTTCTTTGCGTGCATCTCACCCATCGTTCCGTTCAGCACATCACGGTTCTGACTATATACATACACCGGATTGCCCTCAATCTGTCCGTATCCTGTGATAACACCATCGGATGGTGCAGACTGGTCATTTACGGTAAAATCTGTTGTGCGGGCGGAAACTAATGCGCCAACCTCTACGAAACTACCTTCATCTAACAGACGGTTGATTCGCTCTAACGCTAAACATTCTGCCATATTGCCTCATACCTCCTTGAGATTGTTATTTTATTAACATACCAGATTCATTCTACTTCATTTTTTACAAAAATTCAAGAAAAATGTTCCTGTTTGCCTATTCATTTTTTTGCATTTCCTTGGCATATTCACTTGTATTCTATGCAAAGTATACAAAATACTTCGCATTTCCTTTTCTAACTGCAAAAAATATAATTTTTTATCTCAGTCGAGAAGACTCCCACTTCTGCAAGTGGTGAGTAATAACAAGT
>ENA-OOWO01000191-OOWO01000191.1-human-gut-metagenome-genome-assembly--contig:-NODE-191-length-39871-cov-3.032700_pt1 | contig 39871 bp, 30 predicted proteins | sample MGYA00241579_ERZ501327 | MGnify/ENA primary metagenome ERZ501327 (study PRJEB25962, sample SAMEA2042836) | human gut metagenome | biome: human gut; feature: human-associated habitat; material: faeces...
CCATATTCATGAAAACAAGAAGCTTGGTGGTTCCACCATATGCTGATTTGGATGAGAAAGCGCTTATGCAAGCAAGCTTGCAACACACTATCTCATTCAAATTCAGTGCATGGCTGAACTGAATTTTTACATTGAGAAAAATAGATATTGACATACCTGCACAAATCCATTAAGATATGTGAGGTAATCCGTTAAGATTTACAATTAAAAAGTTCGTAATATCCCTTATTCAGAGTGATGGAGGTACAAAGGACCTGCGAAGTCACGGCAACCCCGGTTGAGTATGTGAAAGCAAGATGCACATGCGAAAGGGCCGGAAGGTGCCAGCCTGAGCGAGGAGCAGACGAGTACGGAAATTCCGGAAAACTGCTTGATCGAGCAATAAGAGGATTTGAAGATCTGCTATTTTCAAGTCCGCAATTGCTGCGGACTTTTTTCTTGCCATTGCATATGGGAGCGCGCCAGAGGTCGTTCGCTGTTCACGAAATGCAGTGCCCGCTTTAGCGGGTAACGGGTCAACAAAGCAAACTAAGATAACAATATAACAAAAACGAAAAAGGAGAACAAATGGAAAGAAGATTATTTACTTCCGAATCTGTAACTGAAGGCCATCCAGACAAAATGTGCGATGCCATTTCCGATGCCATTCTTGATGCATTAATGGAACAGGATCCAATGAGCCGTGTTGCATGTGAAACAGCTACCACTACAGGACTTGTAATGGTAATGGGTGAGATCACTACCAAGGCTTATGTAGATATCCAGAAGATCGTTCGTGAGACTATCCGTGAGATCGGATATGATCGTGCAAAATATGGTTTTGACTGCGATACCTGCGGTGTTTTAACTGCAATTGATGAGCAGTCTGCTGATATTGCTCTTGGCGTTGACAAGGCATTAGAGGCAAAGCAGGCTGGTGAAAAGCACATGACTGAGGAAGAGTTAGACGCGATCGGTGCTGGTGACCAGGGTATGATGTTCGGTTTTGCAAGCAATGAGACAGAAGAATATATGCCTTATCCTATTTCTATGGCTCACAAGCTGGCAAGACGCCTTACAGAAGTAAGAAAGAACGGTACCTTAAAGTACCTTCGTCCAGATGGAAAGACCCAGGTTACTGTAGAATATGATGAGAATGACAAGCCAGTACGTCTGGATGCAGTTGTTCTTTCTACTCAGCATGATGAGAATGTATCCCAGGAGCAGATCCATGAGGATATTAAGAAGTATGTATTTGACGAGATCATCCCGGCTGATATGGTAGACGAGAATACCAAGTTCTTTATCAACCCAACCGGCCGTTTCGTTATTGGCGGACCTCACGGAGACAGTGGTCTGACCGGCCGTAAGATCATCGTAGACACCTACGGTGGTTACGCTCGTCACGGCGGCGGCGCATTCTCCGGAAAGGACTGCACCAAGGTAGACCGTTCCGCAGCATATGCAGCACGTTACGTTGCAAAGAATATCGTAGCAGCAGGACTTGCTGACAAGTGCGAGATCCAGCTGTCTTATGCCATCGGTGTTGCTCATCCAACTTCCATCATGGTAGATACCTTCGGAACGGGAAAGGTAAGCAACGAGAAGTTAGTTGAGATCATCCGTGAAAACTTTGACCTGCGTCCAGCTGGCATCATCAAGATGCTTGATCTGCGCCGCCCGATCTACAAGCAGACCGCTGCTTATGGTCATTTTGGCCGTCATGATGTAGATCTTCCGTGGGAGAAGTTAGACAGAGTAGAAGATCTGAAGAAATATCTGTAGGAAAATGTTCTGTTATCTGTGATAAAACAGGACAGAAATGCAGATTGTGTTAAAATAAAAACAATAAATAACCGGATAAAAGAAGGTTAAAACAGAGAAACGTCTGGACAAAAACAGGAAATGCATTATGCAATCCCTTGTTCCAGGCGTTTTTTTGTTGCCATGCATCTGGAAGAAGCTGCCAGTGGCAGGTTCTGTAAGTATTGTATCAAAGGATATTCGCAATCCGCTTTCGCTACCTGCTCATAATAAAAAAGCTGCTCTGCAGCTTATCAGGCGGGTTTTCACCCACCTGATACAAGCAAGTTCCTATTCATTTATGGATGATCTCGTAAAAATGAGGAAGGAACTTCCTTGTTTTTATTAAAAAACATAGTTGACATTTTTTTAACAATACGATATAATGCCTAATGTGAGATTGATAATTAATTAACGAAAGAAATAAAGCAATCGACACAACATAACATGAAAACAAACACATTAAAACGATAACAAACACAAGGCATTACAAAGTAACACAAACACAAAGGGAATTATGGAGGAAATGGAAATGGCAAAGAAAGCAGAACAGGTTGTTCCGGAGATCATTGACAGCGTAGAAGGCTTAAATGCAAAAATGGCAGCAATGCGTGAAGCTCAGAAAGTATTTGCAACCTACACACAGGAGCAGGTTGATAAGATCTTCTTCGCAGCAGCAAGCGCAGCAAACAAGATGCGTATCCCGCTGGCAAAAATGGCAGTAGAAGAGACCGGAATGGGTATCGTAGAAGATAAGGTCATCAAAAACAACTACGCAGCAGAGTACATTTACAATGCATACAAGAACACTAAAACAGTTGGTGTGATCGAAGAAGATAAGGAATATGGAATTAAGAAGATCGCAGAGCCGATCGGTCTGGTTGCAGCAGTTATCCCAACTACCAATCCAACATCAACTGCGATTTTTAAGACATTGATCTCCTTAAAGACCAGAAATGCGATCATCATTTCCCCACATCCAAGAGCTAAAAAGAGCACCATTGCAGCAGCAAAGGTAGTTCTGGATGCAGCAGTTGCAGCTGGAGCACCAGAAGGCATCATCGGCTGGATCGATGTTCCATCTCTTGACTTAACAAACGAAGTTATGAGAGATGCAGACATTATCCTGGCAACCGGTGGTCCTGGAATGGTTAAAGCAGCTTATTCTTCCGGAAAACCTGCACTTGGCGTAGGTGCCGGAAATACACCGGTTATCATTGATGACACTGCAGATGTACGTATGGCAGTTAACTCCATTATCCATTCTAAGACCTTTGATAATGGTATGATCTGTGCTTCTGAACAGTCTGTAACCATTCTGGAGCCTGTATATGAAGCTGCCAAGAAAGAATTTGAATACAGAGGTTGCTATTTCTTAAAACCAGGTGAGATCGAAAAGGTAAGAAAGACCATCCTGATCAACGGTGCCTTAAATGCAAAGATCGTTGGACAGTCTGCATACACCATTGCAAAGCTGGCTGGTGTAGAAGTTCCTGTAGATACCAAGATCCTTATCGGCGAAGTTGAGTCCGTAGATATCAGCGAAGAGTTCGCACATGAGAAACTGTCCCCAGTACTTGCAATGTACAAGGCAAAGACCTTTGACGAGGCACTGGATAAGGCAGAGCGTCTGGTAGCTGACGGCGGTTACGGCCATACTTCTTCTCTGTACATCAATGTAAATGAAACTGAGAAGATCATGAAGCATGCAGAGCGCATGAAGACCTGCCGTATCCTGATCAATACACCTTCTTCCCACGGCGGTATCGGTGACTTATACAACTTCAAGCTGACACCATCCCTGACATTAGGCTGCGGTTCCTGGGGCGGAAACTCCGTATCTGAGAACGTTGGTGTAAAGCATCTGTTAAATATTAAGACTGTTGCTGAGAGGAGAGAGAACATGCTGTGGTTCAGAGCACCTGAGAAGGTTTACTTTAAGAAGGGCTGTCTGCCTGTAGCACTGAAGGAATTAAAGGACGTTATGGGCAAGAAGAGAGCCTTCATCGTAACAGACTCTTTCCTGTACAAGAATGGATATACACATGTTATCACTGACCGTTTAAATGAAATGGGAATTACTTACACTGTATTCTCTGATGTACAGCCAGACCCAACCCTGGCAAATGCACAGGCTGGCGCAAAGCTGATGAGAGAATTTGAGCCGGATGTGATCATCGCAATGGGCGGCGGTTCCGCAATGGATGCCGGCAAGATCATGTGGGTTCTCTATGAGCATCCAGAAGCAGACTTCATGGATATGGCAATGCGTTTCATTGATATCCGTAAGCGTGTATATACCTTCCCAACCATGGGCGAGAAGGCATACTTTGTAGCAGTTCCTACCTCTTCCGGTACTGGTTCTGAGGTTACACCATTCGCAGTTATCACTGATCAGAACACCGGTGTTAAGTATCCGTTAGCTGACTACCAGCTGCTGCCTAAGATGGCAATTGTAGATACTGACAATATGATGAGCCAGCCTAAGGGACTGACCAGCGCATCCGGTCTGGACGTTCTGGTACACGCTCTGGAAGCATATGCTTCTGTTATGGCTACAGACTATACAGACGGTCTTGCATTAAAGGCTATGAAGAATGTATTTGAATATCTTCCAACTGCTTACAATGAGCCTGGAAATGTAGAAGCACGTCAGAAGATGGCAGACGCTTCCTGCATGGCTGGTATGGCATTTGCAAATGCATTCTTAGGTGTTTGCCACTCTATGGCACATAAATTAGGTGCATTCCATCACCTGCCACATGGACTTGCAAATGCACTGTTATTAAACCTGGTAATTGAGTTTAACGCTGCTGAGAACCCACGCAAGATGGGAACCTTCTCCCAGTATCAGTATCCACATACCCAGGCAAGATACGCAGAGTGCGCTCGTTTCGTAGGCATCCAGGCGAAGGATGATGCTGAGGCAGTTAAGAAGCTGATGGAGAAGATCGAAGATCTGAAGAAGCAGGTTGGTGTTAAGTCCTCTATCCAGGCATACGGAATTGATGAGAAAGATTTCTTAGACAGACTGGATGACATGGTAGAGCAGGCATTCGATGACCAGTGCACCGGTGCTAACCCAAGATATCCTCTGATGAGCGAGATCAAGGAAATGTACTTAAGAGCTTACTACGGAAAATAATCATTAAATATAAATCGAACCCATTGTGGGTAAAACCTTTATCCTTTGTGTTTGGAGCAGACCGTCGGCCTTTCGGGGCAGGCGGTCTGTTCGCGTTTGGGAGTTTATGAGAAATTGTGTTTGTGAGTATTGGGGACTGGATCATACAAACGAAATCTGGTGTTTTCCGGAAAAATCAGCTATACTGTTGGTAAAAAACAAGAAGGGTAAGAAATGTTTCACGTGAAACATTCTGCGAAAGGGGATTACAGATGGAAATAGATTTAAAGGAAACGATGGAAATGGAAGATCAGGAAACAGGCTATGGGGAACTGCATCTTCATTTAGACGGTGCCATTACACCCCGGATCGCCAAAAAGCTGGCGGCACTTCAGGGGATAGAACTGCCATATGAGGGAGAGCAGTTAAACAATGCATTGTCTGTAGGGGAAGACTGCCAGAGCTTAAATGAATTTTTGCAGTGTTTTGATCTGCCGTTGAAACTTTTGCAGACAAAGGAAGGTATTAGTGAGGCGATATATCTGGTACAGGAAGAGTTAAAGGCAGAAGGCCTTTCCTACGCAGAACTGCGTTTTGCACCTCAGCTGCACTGTCAGGGTGGATTATCTCAGGCACAGGTCATAGAAGCGGCTCTGGACGGTCTTAAACGCTCCACACTGCCATGTAATCTGATCCTTTGCTGTATGCGTGGCAATGGAAATGAAAGGGCAAACGAAGAAACCATGGAGCTGACCGGGGAGTATGTAAAGAAGCGTATTCTGGCAGACGGAAGGAAAGGTTATGGTGTGGCAGCCATGGACTTAGCGGGAGCAGAGGCTCTTTATCCTACTTATAAATATAAAGAGCTGTTTAAGAAGGCTGCTGACAGGAACATTCCATTTACCATCCATGCAGGTGAGGCCGGCGGAGCAGCAGAGGTAGCCTGTGCCATTGAAATGGGTGCAGCAAGGATCGGACATGGAGTGAGAAGCTATGAGGATCCGGCTGTTGTGCGCATGATCCGTGAAAAGGGCATTTTCTTGGAAATGTGTCCAACCAGCAACCGGATTACCAAGGCGATCCCGGATATGAAAGTTTATCCTTTAAGAGAATATTTAAGCCAGGGGATCAGGGTAGCTGTGTGCACCGATGATATGGCCATTTGCCGTACAGAGCTTAAGAAGGAGTTTGAATATCTTAAGAAACTGGTTGGGCTGACAGAAGAAGAAAAAGTGCAGATTCTTAAGAATACAAAGGAGGGTGCTTTTTTATAACTTGGAGTTATATATTTAATAAGCATTTTCGTATAGGTTTAATATGTAATTGTTTCTTGACTTTAGCAAATTAACTTGCTATACTTTTCCTAAAGTGCCTGCTTAATAAAGCAAGTATCCCCTGGGAAGCCGGTCCCCCCATAGAGCCGATATTCCAAAAAAATTTAATAAAAACCAAGGAGGGTATTCAAATGTCTTACGTTGATGAAATTTACGAGAGAGTAGTTGCACAGAATCCAGGTGAACCTGAATTCCACCAGGCCGTAAAAGAGGTTCTGGATTCTTTAAGACTGGTTATTGATGCAAATGAGGAGAAGTACCGCAAAGCTGGTATCCTGGAGCGTTTCACTGAGCCAGAACGTATTGTTTCTTTCCGCGTACCGTGGGTAGATGACAATGGAAAGGTTCAGGTAAACAAGGGTTACCGTGTACAGTTCAACAGTGCAATCGGACCGTACAAGGGCGGACTTCGTTTCCATCCATCTGTAAACCAGGGCATCTTAAAGTTCTTAGGTTTCGAGCAGACTTTGAAGAACTCTCTGACTGGTCTTCCTATGGGCGGTGGCAAAGGCGGTTCCAACTTTGATCCTAAGGGCAAATCTGACCGCGAAGTTATGGCATTCTGCCAGAGCTTTATGACAGAGCTGTACCGTCACATTGGAAAGGATACAGACGTTCCAGCAGGTGATATTGGTGTAGGCGGCAGAGAGATCGGCTACCTGTTTGGCCAGTACAAGAGAATGACTGGTTTATATGAAGGCGTTTTAACTGGTAAGGGCTTAACCTTCGGTGGTTCTTTAGCAAGAACCCAGGCAACAGGATATGGCCTTGTATACATGTTAGACGAGATGTTAAAGCACAACGGCAAGGAGATCGCAGGAAAGACTGTTCTGGTTTCCGGTTCCGGTAATGTTGCTATCTACGCAGTTGAGAAGGCTCAGCAGTATGGTGCAAAGGTTGTAGCAATGAGCGATTCCAACGGCTATATCTACGATGCAGACGGCATCAAGTTAGATGTTGTTAAGGAGATCAAGGAAGTACGCAGAGGACGTATCAAAGAGTACGCAGAGGCTGTTCCTACCGCTGTTTATACAGAAGGCAAGGGCATCTGGACCATTCCTTGCGATATCGCACTTCCATGCGCAACCCAGAACGAGCTGAACTTAGATGATGCTAAGGCTCTTTTAGCAAATGGCTGCTTCGCAGTTGCTGAAGGTGCTAACATGCCTTCCACAAGAGAAGCTACTGACCTGTTCGTTGAGAAGAAGATCTTGTTCATGCCTGGTAAGGCAGCTAACGCTGGTGGCGTTGCTACTTCCGGTCTGGAGCAGAGCCAGAACTCCTTAAGACTGTCCTGGACCTTTGAAGAAGTTGATGAGAGACTGCACAAGATCATGATCGACATCTTCGCAAAGGCAGCAGATGCAGCTGAAAGATACGGAGTACCTGGAAACTATGTAGCAGGTGCAAATATTGCCGGATTTGAGAAGGTAGTAGAAGCTATGATCGCTCAGGGTATTGTCTAAAAAATAAAGTAATTTAAAATTCCAGATCCTGCACATGGCTATAAACAGTCTGTGTGCAGGATCTTTTTGTTATCATGCATATGTTTTCGGAAAGGTTTTACTATGGAGATCAGTTTACTTTTGATGCAGCAGATCACAGAGTTGTTTTTAATGATATTTATGGGCTATGTGATCGTAAAGGCAAGGCTTTTGAAGGGAGAGGACAGCAAGGTTATTTCAAAGATCGTGCTGTATCTGATCATTCCCTGCGTTATCATCAATGCGTTCCAGGTGGATTATACCAGTGAGAAGGTACAGGGCCTTTTACTGGCCTTCGCAGCCTCTGTAATGCTTCAGGTGCTATTACTTATCATTGTATGGGGCGCAGGTCGAATGGGCTTAAATGAGGTTGAAAAGGCATCTGTGTATTATTCCAATGCAGGAAATCTGATCATGCCCATCGTGACCTTTGTCCTGGGGCAGGAATGGGTACTGTATGGCTGCGTGTTTATGAGTGTGCAGATCGTGTTTGTGTGGAGTCATGGAAAATGGGTCTTAAGCAGGCAGAGTAAGATCGACTGGAAAAAGATATTGTTAAATATTAATATGGTCGCTGTATTTGCAGGCGTGTTCCTGTTTTTCACAAAGATCCGCCTGCCCCAGATCTTAAACCAGACTTTTGGCTCTGTGGGAAGCATGATCGGACCGGCCAGTATGATGGTAACGGGAATGCTGATCGCAGAGATGAGCCTGAAAGATATTTTTACAAATGGAAGAGTTTATTTTATTACATTTTTAAGGCTGATCGCAGTACCGGCGGTGGCGTTGCTCCTTTTAAAGGTCAGTGGTCTTGTAAATGGAAGTCCTGACGGAAAGAAATTGCTGCTGATCGTATTTCTGGCAGTGATCACACCCTCTGCTTCAACGATCACCCAGATGTGCCAGGTATATGGAAACGACTCCCAATATGCCAGCGCTATCAATGTTATGACTACATTGTTTTCTATTGTGACGATGCCGCTTATGGTGCTTTTGTTCCAGATGATACTTTAACAAAACGAAAAGACCAGGTACTGGGGATACCTGGTCTTTTCTGTATACATATGTGTATAAAGGGGGGATAAAATGTTTGTGTGAAAGGGGGAGGGCCCTTTCGGTTTTCTCTTGTTTACGTTGCCTATTATATATCCGATACATTGTAAAAACCATTGTAATGTGCGTAAAGAATATTGCAAATCGAACAAACTTTGATACAATGGATACTAGGGGCAAAAGGCTGGAAATCCGGTGCAAGCCTGTTTGCAGGAGGATTTTTGAACCTGGGACCCGGTATCATGCAATAAAAAGAGGGAGATCATGTATCAGGAAGACAGTTTTAAAACAAGTCAGGTGGTGTATGCCCATACCCGCAGTGATGAGGCGGATATGGAGTATAAGATGCACTGCCACAACAGTTATGAGATCTATTACATGGTAAAAGGGAATGTGGAGTACTTTCTGGAGGGGACTTCTTATGTACCAAAGCCTGGAAGTCTCCTGATCATTCCGCCAAACTGCTTTCATGGGCTGCGGGTGCTGGACGGAAGCGAGTACCACAGGATCCGGCTGCACTTTGTGCCGGAACTTCTGACGGAAAAGGAAAAACAGCTGCTTTTGGGAATTCTTGGAAAAAGCTGGTGGTATATGGAAGAACAGTTCCGGGCAGAATGGTATTTTAATTCCTTGGAAGAATGTGGATCTTATAGCAGGGAACTGCAGGATATTGCAATTCGCGCACGGATCGTATCGTTTTTGACCTATCTATCTGCAATGTATGAAAAGGGGGTAGGTCGCGGACCGGGGAAGGAAGATGTAGCCCAGGAGATCCTGCGTTACATTAATGAGCACCTGACGGAGCATCTCACATTAGAAGGACTGGCAGAAAAATTTTATATGAGTAAAAATCATCTGACTGCTATCTTTAAGCGTGCGGCAGGCACTACGGTAGCCAGATACATTTTATATAAAAGGATGACGATTGCAAGAAAAGAACTGGCCGGGGGAACACCGGCTGCAGAGGCAGCACTTAAAGCCGGATTTGGAGATTATTCCAGCTTCTTCCGGGCGTACCGGAAGATGTTTGGCTGTGCGCCTTCAGACCAACAGGCAATGGAACTGCCGGATATGGATAAGAGCGGGGACTTTTAGAAAAATCTAAGATAAATTCTTTATACAATCTTTATACGAAGCGTTGTATTTTTAATAGAAACTTTGAGGGGATTATGTCATAATGAAATGACATTGCTGGTAAAAGGGCTGTTACAGGAGGGAAAATGGAATTATTTCAAAAAAAGAAGAGCTTATCTTCTTTTCAGATCATTATATTTGGCTTTTTGGCAGTTATATTAGTGGGAACACTGCTTTTAATGCTGCCTTTTGCATCCAGGGAGCCGGGAAGCGCGCCATTTCTGGATGCGTTATTTACAGCTACATCGGCTACCTGTGTGACAGGGCTGATCGTCCATGATACAGCTACGTACTGGAGCTGTTTTGGACAGGTGGTGATCCTGCTGCTGATCCAGATCGGAGGAATGGGCGTTGTTACCATTACCATTGCAGTAGCCATGGTTTCAGGGAAGAAGATCGGTCTGATGCAGAGAAGCCTGATGCAGGAGTCGATCTCAGCACCACAGGTAGGCGGCATTGTCCGTTTTACAGGCTTTTTCCTGAAAGGTATCGCGCTGATCGAACTGCTAGGAGCTATTTTGCTGGCACCTGTGTTTATAAAGGACTTTGGAGTGGGAAAAGGGATCTGGTATGGTGTTTTTCATTCCATTTCTGCTTTCTGCAACGCAGGCTTTGATCTGATGGGAGTCAGACAGCAGTACTCGTCACTGACTTATTATGCTGGAAACGGGCTTGTAAATGCAGTTATTGTATTGCTCATACTGATCGGCGGTCTGGGATTTCTCACCTGGGAAGATATAAAGACAAATAAGCTGCAGTTTAAAAAATACAGGATGCAGAGCAAGGTAATACTGGTAACAGATCTGATACTGGTGATCGTACCTACGGTTATTTTCTATTTTGGGGAGTTTCACGGATCCCAGTGGGGAAATGGACTGGAACGGTTCTGGTTATCCCTGTTTCAGGCGGTAACACCAAGAACTGCCGGGTTTAATACAGCAGATTTCGGGCAGATGAGCGAAGGCGGACTGTTTTTAATGGTCATGTTAATGCTGATCGGCGGTGCGCCGGGATCTACCGCAGGCGGTATGAAAATGACTACCATTGCAGTTTTACTGCTTTCAACGGCGGCTGTATTTCGCAGAAAAGAAGACGCCCAGTGTTTTGGCAGACGTATTCCAACGGAAACCGTGCGGTATGCGGCAGTAGTTATGCTGATGTATATGGTGCTTTGTACAGTGGGCGGACTGTTTTTATGCTATGCAGAAGGACTGCCTGTGCTCACAAGTTTGTTTGAGGCCGGTTCTGCTATTGCAACCGTAGGTTTGACACTGGGTGTGACACCGACCCTGGGAGCGGCTGCAAGACTGGTATTGATTGTTTTAATGTACTGTGGACGCGTAGGCGGCCTGACGCTGGTATTTGCAGCACTGTCCGGTATGCGGCCGAGTATGACAAAATTCCCCCAGGAGAAGATCACAGTGGGATAATATGGGAATATTAATATACCGCCGCGTATACGGCGGGTATCGGATATGTGCAATGGAAAAATAAGGAGGAAAATCATATTGAAATCAATATTATTAATAGGACTTGGACGATTTGGAAGACATATTGCGGAGAAATTAAACGAATTAAATCATCAGGTATTAGCGGTAGACAAACAGGAGGACCGTGTAGAGGCAGTGCTTCCTTTTGTCACCAGCGGACAGATCGGGGACAGCACCAATATTGAATTTTTACAGTCTTTGGGAATTGGAAATTTTGATGTGTGCATCGTGGCGATCGGTGGGGATTTCCAAAGCTCTTTGGAAACAACGGCCTATTTAAAGGATCTGGGTGCAAAGCTGGTAGTTTCAAGGGCCGCAAGGGATGTTCAGGCAAGATTTCTGCTGCGCAATGGCGCAGATGAGGTCGTGTATCCGGAGAAACAGCTGGCAAACTGGACAGCGATCCGTTATAGCTCGGAGCATATTTTTGATTATATCCAGTTATCTGATGACCATGCGATCTTTGAGATCAGCATTCCGGAAAACTGGGTGGGAAAGACTGTTGGAAATATTGACATCAGAAAGAAATACAACATCACTATTATGGCTTTAAAACGCGATGGCAAGCTGGAAATGTCCATTACTCCGGATACAGTACTGGACAAAGATGTTACTATGCTGGTGCTGGGAGCAAGCAGGGATATCCAGAAGTGTTTTCATATTTAACATAATACTGCAATCTGGTCATTTGCAGGCCTTGTGGATCCTAAGAAGATTTCAGAAGAGCATCAGAAAACCTGGGGAAAAGAAAAATGGAAGAACGGATACTTGTATGTTTATCATCTTCACCGTCTAATGGAAAGATCATACGCACAGCTGCCCAGATGGCAGAGGCTTTTAATGGGACATTAACCGCATTATTTGTAGAAACACCTTTGGCCGGAAAAATGGGAAAAGAGGACCAGGAGCGCCTGAAAGGGAATATTAAGCTGGCAAAACAATCTGGTGCAGAAATAGAAACAGTTTACGGTGATGATATTTCTTTTCAGATCGCGGAGTTTGCCAGACTTTCAGGGATCACCAGGATCGTGATCGGGCGCAGCGCTGCAAAGAAAAAAGGGGTTTTTGCAGGAACATCTCTTGTGGAAAAGCTGATCGATCATGCGCCTGAAATGGAAATCTATATCATACCTGACAGCCAGATGGGACCTGAGGTGATCCGTAAATGGAACAGGCTGGCGCAAAAGAATGCATTTTCCTTTAAGGCAGCAGTCAAAAGCGCAGGCATTTTATTTGCAGCAACAGCAGTAGGATGGCTGTTTGAAAAGCTGAAGCTGACAGATGCCAATATTATTACTGTTTATATTTTAGGAGTGCTTCTGATCTCTATAGTAACAGAAGGCTGGTTTTACAGTTTTTCGTCTACCATAGCCAGTGTTCTGATTTTTAATTTTCTGTTTACGGCACCACGTTTTACGCTTCGGGCTTATGATCGCAGTTACCCGTTTACATTTGCCGTCATGTTTCTTGCGGCTTTGATCACAGGCTCTCTGGCCTCCAGGCTGAAACAGCATGCAGGACAGGCTGCCAGGGATGCATACAGGCTGAAAGTGCTGCTTGATACGAACCAGCTTTTACAGCAGGCCAAAGGAAAGACAGAGATCCTGGAAGGGGCGGCACAGCAGATCGTTAAACTTTTAAAGAGAGAAACGGTGATCTATGATGTAAAGGATGGAAAACTGGAGCATCCTTTGCGCCGGGTTCCCCAGGGGGAAGAGGATATCACCATTGAAGATGAAGCCTGTGAGGAACAGGCAGCTGCATGGGCTTTAGAGAATAACCGCCATGCCGGAACAGGAACAGACCATTTTAAGCAGGCAAAAAGGCAGTATCTGGCGATCCGCGTAAACAGCACCGTTTATGGAGTGGTGGGGATTATGATCCAGAAACAGCCGTTAGATGCCTTTGAAAACAGTGTATTATTGTCCATATTGGGAGAATGTGCCCTTGCACTGGAGAATGATAAAAACGTGCGGGAAAAAGAAGAGGCAGCGATCCTGGCAAAGAATGAACAGTTAAGAGCGAATTTGTTAAGAACGATCTCCCATGACCTGAGAACGCCTCTCACATCTATTTCTGGTAATGCAAATAATCTCCTTTACAATGAAAGCTGTCTGGATGCACAGATGCGCCGGCAGATCTATGGGGATATTTATGATGATTCCATGTGGCTGATCGATCTGGTGGAAAACCTGCTTTCCGTGACCCGGATCGAGGAAGGCAGGATGCAGATCCGCCAGTCAGCAGAGCTGGTGGATGAGGTGATCAAAGAGGCATTAAAGCATACGGGACAGAGCCGGACAGGAAGGACCATAAAGGTAGAAGAGGAAGATGAACTGATCCTTGCAAAGATGGACGCAAGGCTGATCGTCCAGGTGCTGATCAATCTGATTGGCAATGCGGTAAAATATACGCCTCAGGGAACAGATATTACGGTCAGGGTGAAGAAAGAAAAAGCAGAAAACGCTGAAAGATCCCAGGTCATCATTTCTGTATGCGATCTGGGGAACGGGATCCCTGATGACAGGAAAGAAAGAGTATTTGACATGTTTTATACAGGCAGCGACCAGGTGGCAGACAGCCGCAGGAGTTTAGGATTGGGGCTTGGGCTTTGCAGATCTATTATTAATGCCCATGGAGGAAAAATATGGATATCTGATAATATCCCTCATGGGGCGGTAGTTACGTTTACATTACCTGCAGAGGAGGTGGCATTAAATGAATAAACCTTTGATATTGGTTGTGGAGGATGATATTCCTGTAAGAAATCTGATCACTATTACATTAAAGACCCATGGATACAGGTATCTGACTGCCGGGACCGGGGATGGAGCAGTTGTAGAAGCTTCTTCCCACAATCCGGATGTGGTCCTTTTGGATCTGGGACTGCCGGATATGGACGGCGTAGATGTGATCCGGAAAATACGTACCTGGTCCAACTTGCCAATCATTGTGATCAGTGCAAGAAGCGAAGATACAGATAAAATAGACGCACTGGACGCAGGTGCTGATGATTATCTCACAAAGCCTTTTTCTGTAGAAGAGTTGCTGGCGCGGCTGCGTGTTGTGGAACGGAGAATGGCGCTCATGAACGGCGAAGCCCAGACAGCAGAGTCTGTTTATACAAATGGCAGACTGCGGATCGATTTTGCAGCGGGCTGTGCCTATATGGGGGATAAGGAGCTGCATCTTACGTCTACAGAGTATAAACTGCTGTGCCTCATGGCTAAAAATACAGGTAAAGTGCTGACGCATACTTATATCACCCAGAAAGTGTGGGGGAGCAGCTGGGAAAATGATATTGCTTCTTTACGTGTATTTATGGCAACTTTGCGTAAAAAACTGGAAAGCGAACCGGATGCCCCTCAGTATATACAGACCCATATAGGGATCGGGTACCGCATGATCAAAGTAGAGTGATCATTTATTCAGGGTTTTAAAGTAATGCTCCAGCTTATCGATGCCCAAATAACCAAGAGTGAACAGAATAAAAATGATCGCAAATGCAAAAAGTGTTAACATAAAAACCCCTCCCATATAAATGAAATTATATAAATGATGTCCTCAGTGAATGTAAGGTATAAGACCTTTGTTTATTGAGGATATTTTTATTATAAGGGAAAAGGGATAAAGAAAGGGAAAGGATGTAAGCACAGGTATAAAGAACACATAAAAGCATAAATGATTGTTTTTTCTCAATAGGAGAAAAGCCGATTGTTCCATAAAATGGGCTGTGTTATGATTATCCCCGGCGTTTTTGCAAAATGGCAGATGTCAGAAAGCAAAGCGGAAATGAAATGACAGAAGTAAACAAAATGACAAAAGAAAACGGAGGGGAAAGAGATGCAGTCATTGCTGAATGTGCCGGCGGAAGTGGTGTCGGCCAATATTAATGCGGCTGTTGCAAAAGCAGCAGCAAAGAAAAGGCGTATTTTTGTCCTGGGGATCATGGCGGGTGCCTTTATTGCCATGGGAGCCCAGTCAAGCAGTCTGGCAGTCCATAATATTACGGATGTGGGAATTGCAAGGACCCTTGCAGGATGTATTTTCCCAGTGGGACTTATGATGATCGTGTTTGTAGGCGGAGAACTGTTTACAGGGGACTGTATGATGTCCATGGCATGTATGAAAGGCCGTATTGGCTTTGGAAGCCTTTTAAGGACCCTTTTGATCGTTTATCTGGGGAATTTTGCAGGAGCGGTGCTGATCGCCTTTCTGGTGGCTCACAGCGGCCAGTATGATTATTCTGCCGGGGCTTTAGGAGCTTATACCATTAAAACGGCAGTGGGAAAGACTGGTTTAAGTTTTATGCGGGCGCTGTTTTCCGGCATTTTATGCAATATCCTGGTGTGCGCAGCTGTGTTAATGGCAGCGGCAGCAAAAGATATTGGCGGAAAAGTGCTGGCGATCTTCTTCCCGATCCTGGCCTTTGTAGTATCTGGCTTTGAGCACTGTGTTGCAAATATGTATTATATTCCGGCAGGCATTTTTGCAGCAGGAAACCCGGCATATGTGCAGAAAGCCCAGGAATTATATGGGCTGGGAGCAGAAAAACTGACAGGGCTTAACTGGGGCAGTTTTGTGACTGTTAATCTGCTGCCGGTTACTATTGGAAATATCATTGGCGGCGCTGTTATGGTTGGCGGCGTGTGCTTTTATCTGCATGGGAAGGCAGAGGGATAATAAATGGAAAATCTCCTTTACTGGCGGGAAGATCGCTGGTAAAGGAGATTTTTTAGTATAAAGAGATCTGGGAGAAAATTGCGGAGAATAGACGGAAATGTTATACTATAGAATAATAAAAATCCGGTTAGGAGGGAGCAAAAGTGAAGAAGGAGTCCTTTGTAAATAAGATCAGCATTTATATTGGAGTGACGTTGGTTCTTCTTATATGGCTGCTGACTGCTTACACTGTGAGCAGCTTTCTTCTCTTAAAAGAAAGTGAGGAGTCATCGGTATGGTCTACGATCCAGATCTACATGAAACAGATCGACAGTAAATTTATTGCTATGGATCAGTGTGTGGAGGGAATCGCCGGTAATCAGGATCTGATCGGTCAGATATGTTACGGAAGTCCGGCTGACCGGTATTATGCGGCTGTGGAGCTTCAAAAGAGTATGAAAAGAGATGTGATCAGTAATACGGAGCTGGATTACGTTCTGATCGCAGAGTCCTTAAATAAAAACCTGATCGCGGCGTCCACTCCGGGAGTTTCTTATGGGGAGAAAGAGGCAATTGCCTCTTATATCTGGAATCTCATGGAAAAGGAAGACCGGGGAAGGCCGCAATGGTATTATACAAAGATCGGTACTCATGCCTATATTGCGAAAATATACAGGGGAAGCAACTGGAGTGTGGCGGCATTTTCAAAGGAAAATACTTTTCTTTCCGATATCCGGGCAAAAGAATATCCAGACGGTCAGAGTTTTCTTCTTACGGACGCAAATGGTGTATGCGTGGAAAATCTGGAAGAAGGAAACAGCATGTATCTGGGAGAGACTTTGGAAATAGAAGATTCCTGGAAGAATGATCATAAAAAGCGGATGATCTCTCTTAAAAGTGATCGTGCAGGACTTTATATTACAGGAATGATCGGCAGTAATCATTTTCTGGGAAAATTCAGTACAAATAGTATTCTGATCCTTTTGATCATGGTTCTGGCTATTGGCTGTGATATGATCCTTTTACATTATATTCACCGTGAGATCCACAGGCCCCTGGATCATCTGATGCAGACGATCCAGGAGATTGAAGACGGAGATTACAAGCAGAGGGCAGAGGAAGATTATCATACGGAAGAACTTCAGCGTCTTACACAGGCATTTAACCGGATGATGAATGTGATCGTTAATCTTCGGATCAGGGCCTATGATGAAAAGATCCAGTTAATGGATACGCAGATGAAATATTTTCAGATGCAGTTAAAACCCCATTTCTTTTTAAATGCCCTGACAACGATCTACAGTATGAGTTATCAGAAGCGGAATGAGGATATACGGACATATATTGACGCATTAACAAAAACGGTCCGTTATATGTTTAAAGGCGGTCTTCGTCTGGTCCTTCTTAAGGAAGAAACCCAGCATCTGGAAAATTATTTTGAAATGCAGCAGCTCCGGTATCCGGACTGTGTATTCTGGTATTTTGATATGGAAGAAGCTGCAATGTCGTGGAAGATCCCCCAGATGCTGTTACATACATTTGTGGAAAATGAATACAAATATGCAGTAAAAATTGACAGCGTCCTTTCGATACTGATACAGGCAAAAGTCCTTTTAAAAGAGGGGGAAGAAATGCTTTATATTCGTATGGAGGATGACGGCGTAGGTTTTCCTGAACAGGTTATGCAGTATATGAATTTTGAGAGCGAAGATCCTTCGAGGGAGGGACATCATGTAGGGCTGTGGAACATAAAAAGAACCATGGAAGTTTTGTATCAGAAAAGGGAATTGATCCACCTGTCAAATTTGGAAACAGGGGGATGTCTGATCGAGATATGGATCCCCAAAACAACAGCAGTGGGTGAGGAACAGGAGATAAAAAATGAACGTATTGATCGTGGATGATGACATGGCAACTGTAGATGTGATCTGCAAATCCGTGAACTGGAGCGCTTTGCACATTGATAAGGTCATGACCGCTTATAACATTGAAAAGGCAAAAGAGGTGTTAGCAGATATACCTGCGGATATTGTAGTTTGTGACATTGAAATGCCTATGGGAAATGGAACAGAACTGCTTAAGTGGGTCCGGGAAAATGATATGTCTTCGGAATTTCTGTTTCTCACCTGCCATACAGAATTTCAGTACGCGTCTGTGGCGATCCGCTATCAGGCGGCTGGTTATCTGGTAAAACCATTCCGTGTAGAGCAGGTAGAAGCAGAACTTTTGCGCCTGGTCCAGAGGATCATGGAGAAGCGGAAAATAGAAGAAGAAAGCCATTATGGAAAATGGATGAGAAATAATCAGGAGCAGCTGATGAATAATTTCTGGAGGGCTTTGACAGAGCGGGAATTAAGAGCAGAGCCGGAATTTATTGACCGTGAGATAAAAAAACGCCGTCTTCCTGTTTTGGCCGATCAGCCGGTATGCCTGATCGGAGTAAGAGTTGCCAGAGAGGAACAGGCCAAAGAAGCACTGGGAGAGAACCTGTTGGAATTTACTCTGGAAAAAATGGTTTCAGAGATTGTAGATGAGTCTGTTGAAAATACGTCGGTTATAAAAAAGATCGTAAATGAGGCGTTGTTCTTTCTGGTGATCGACTGGAAACGGACACTGGAAGAAGTACTCATGGAAAGATGCCATATGCTGATAAAAACGGGACAGGATTATGTGGGCTGCTGCTTTACCTGTTGTATTGGAACTCCATGCAGCATGGAACAGCTTCCTGATAAAGCAGATGAGGTGGTCAATCTGTTGCTGCGAAATGTCTTGGAGTCTGACCAGGTATTTCGTGAAGGAGAAGCGGCAGTTACATCGGGGTTCAATACAAGGCTTCTTGATCTGAAGCAAATGGAAAATGATCTGCGAAACAAGGACCGGATGAAGATCTTAAATACGGTAAAAACCGTTTTGGGAAAGCTTTCCCGTGAAAAGAGCGTATCGGTAGAAACGTTACTGGTCATACAGCAGGAGATCCTGCAGCTGATCTATACCAATCTTTATCAGAATGGGATCCAGGCTGCGGAGTTATTCGGGGATGAAGTCTCCCGGAAAATCCAGCGGCAGTCGGTCCGCTCTGTGTTTGACATGATAAAATGGGTGAATTACGCAATATCACGTACTTTGGAGTACGAAGATGAGATCAACCGGTCCCTTTCTCTGGCAGATAAGATCGAAAGCTATGTGAAAGAACATTATAAAGAGGATATTTCCAGAGATACCATTGCAGATGTGTTTTTTCTGACTCCGGAATATCTTGCCAAGGTCTATAAAAGGCAGACAGGACATAATTTAAAGGATTATATCATCGGTTATCGCATTGAAATGGCAAAGCAGCTTCTGGCTGATGATATAAAGAGCATCAGTGATATTTCAGCAGAAGTGGGTTTTGACAATTTTTCTTATTTTTCTACTGTATTTAAAAAGTATACCGGGATCACACCGGGAGAATACCGCAGATCAAAAAAATCTTAAAATCAAAAAAATATCACTTATTTTTTAAAGAAATGTATCATGGACCTCCTTTATAATAAAGCCCAGAAAGGCAAAATAAAGGAGGTTACTTGATATGAAAAAAAGTATGAAAAACAGAGTTGCAGGCGCGGCGGCCGTTCTTCTTGCCGGTTCAATGGCATTTTCCATGACTGGATGCGGCAGCAGTTCGGATAATACAGCCGGTCAGCAGACTGCCACAGATCAGAAAACGGAAGGAAATGAAGAATATACAAAGATCGTATATGCCTTTAAATCATTTAACAATATTCCTGAAGATCTGTCCGACGTAAATGAAGCGATCAGTGAGATCACAAGAGAGAAGATCGGTGTGGAAGTAGAATTAATGCCGATTGCTTCTTCTGCATATGGCCAGCAGGTAAGTCTTGCAATGCAGGGCGGGGAACAGCTGGACCTGTTCCATACAGGAAGCGGTCTGGAGTTATCTACCTGCCTTGCCAATCATCAGCTTTATGACATTACAGATATTGTAAAGGAACATGCTGCCGGCGCCATTGACGCGGTAGGTGAGGACTTTATGAAAACAGAAGTAGTAGACGGAAAGGTTTATGGTATTCCGGCTGATAAGGGTGTTGCTCTTGCGCCGACACTTCTGTACAGAGAAGATATCATGGAAGAGATCGGCGTAGATCCGGCAGACATTAAAAATATTAATGATCTGACTGATGTATACGCAAAGGTAAAAGAGGCTTATCCTGATATGATCCCGCTGGTACCGGTCAATCCAGGTGATTCAGGTATGATCAATACCATTTATGGATTTGATTATCTGGGAGACCGCTATTTATCTCCAACTGGAATTTTAAATGGCGATGATATGCAGGTTGAGAATTTCTATGAAACAGATGGATTTAAGGATATCCTGACACTGGCAAGAGACTGGTATAACAAAGGCTATATTATGGGTGACGCAGCAACGACTACCAGTACATCCATTGAGCTGTTAAGCGCAGGAAAAGGATTTTCTTACATCTCCAACTATGGTGGAAATGACGCCGCAACCCAGATCTCCACTCAGACAGGCCAGAAAATAGGGGCTCTTCGTTTGAGCCAGCCGTATCTTGGAACTTCTGATGTAAACAGAGTATCATGGGCAGTTGCATCTACCTGTAAAAACCCGGAAAAGGCATTGGAATTCCTGAATTTAACTTATACAGATAAAGATGTTATCAACCTGATTATTTACGGAATTGAAGGAAAAGATTATGTAAAGGTCAGCGACAATGTAGTGAAATACCCGGACGGTCAGGACGCAAGCACTGTTCCATATACAGCCCAGCTTAGCTGCGGCGTATGCGGAAGCCAGTTTAACCAGTATATCCTGGAAGGTGCCAGCGAAGATACACAGAAAGTTATGAAAGAGGATAATCAGAATGCGGGAAGATCAAAGGCATTTGGGTTTACCTTTGACAGTTCAACTGTGAAAACACAGTATACAGCAGTAAATAACGTGATCAATCAGTATCTTCCAGGACTGCGCTGCGGAAGCCTTGATCCGGAAACTGAACTTCCAAAGTTCCAGCAGAGTTTAAAGGATGCCGGAATTGATGAGATCATTGCGGAAAAGCAGAAACAGCTGGATGCATGGGCTGCAGAAAACGCGAACTAGGTGAGCTATTATGACAGGGAGAAAAAGAAAGGGGCGGGGGACAAAAAACGTCCCCCTGCTATTGATCGCATTGCCAGGCCTTGCTTATCTTCTGATAAACAATTATATCCCAATGTTCGGGATCTTCCTGGCTTTTAAAAGTTATGATTTTTCAAAGGGAGTATTTGGGAGCCCCTGGTGCGGGTTCGATAATTTTAAGTTTCTGTTTAAGACAAAAGACGCGCTGATCATGACAAGAAATACGATCTTATATAATTTCGCTTTTATTGTGATTGGTACAGCTCTTGGTATTTTTGTGGCGATCCTGCTGACAGAGATCGTAAAAAGCGTCTGGGCAAAGTTTTATCAGTCAGCGCTGCTTTTACCATACCTGCTTTCCTGGGTGGTGATCTCCTACATGGTTTTTGCGTTTTTAAATTCAGATAGTGGATTTATCAACAATACTGTGTTGAAAGTGTTGGGAATGGCTCCGGTATCCTGGTATACAAAAAGTAATATCTGGCCGTTTATCCTGATTCTGGTATTTTTATGGCAGACAGTGGGCCATACGTCAATCATTTACATGGCCAGCATTGCAGGTATTGATAAAGGTATTTATGAAGCTGCCAAGATCGACGGGGCAGGTAAGATCAAGCAGATCTTTTACATCACACTGCCACTCTTAAGGCCAACGATCACGATCATGGTTCTTATGGCGATCGGAAAGATATTCTTTTCTGATTTTGGACTGTTTTATCAGGTACCTATGAATTCAGGCGCTCTTTATGGTGTAACCCAGACCATTGATACCTTTGTATACAGAGGATTAATGGAATTAAATGATGTGGGAATGTCATCAGCAGCAGGATTGTTCCAGTCATGTGTTGGATTTGTCCTGGTTATCACTGCTAATGCACTGGTCCGTAAGATGAACCCTGAAAATGCGCTGTTTTAATGGAAGGAGGCAATAAAATGAAAACGAGATTAGGCGGGGAACGCAGCTTTCGCCGTTTTGCTCTGATAACATTAGGTATCATGACCATTTTATCATTGCTTCCGGTTATTCTGATCGTTATTGCGTCATTTACAGATGAAAACAGTCTGATCGCAAATGGATATTCTTATTTTCCTGCAAAATGGAGCCTGGATGCGTATTTTTATATGGTAAAGCAGGTAAAACTGATCACAAGGGCTTATGGGATCTCCTTTTTTGTAACAATCACTGGAACGCTCTTAAGTGTGCTTTTTACTACCACACTGGCATATCCTATGTCCAGAAAGGATTTTAAATTTTCAAAGATTCTTACATTTCTGGTGTTCTTTACCATGCTGTTTAATGGCGGCGTTGTTCCGTCCTACATGATGTGGTCTCAGTTTTTTCATTTGAAGAACACGATCTGGGCGCTGATCCTGCCAAATTATCTGATCACAGCTTTTAACATTATGCTGGTTAAGAATTATTATCAGAACAGTATTCCAGATGCCTTGATCGAAGCTGCAGAAATTGACGGAGCTTCGGAACTTACGATCTTCTGGAAGATCGTCTTTCCATTATCTACGCCCGTGATCGCTACGATCAGTCTTTTTACAGCGCTGAAATACTGGAATGACTGGGTAAATGCTCTGTATTACATTACAAAACCGCAACTTTACGGAATTCAGAACCTGCTGCTTCGCATTATGGATAATATCCAGTTCTTAAAATCAGGAGGAGCCGGTGAAATTGCAGGCGCGGCTATGGTAGATCTTCCAGGCACCTCTGTGCGTATGGCAATGGCAGTTGTGGGAATTTTGCCAATCATTTTAATTTATCCATTTGTACAGAAATATTTTATCAAAGGTGTAGTTGTAGGCGCAGTAAAAGGCTAAAAAAGATTGGCGACTATTTGCAACGTTTATAGTTTGGGAGAAAAATGATGACAGGGAAGAAATTTGAGAGAACTACTCCGGAAGCAGTGGGAATTTCCAGTAAGAGCCTGGAACGTCTGATTGAAAATCTGGAGCAGGTAACAGAGATGCATGGCATTGTGGTCATGCGCCATGAAAAAATATGTGCAGAGGGCTGGTGGGCGCCTTATGCGCCGGGAATCCGACACAGTCTCCATTCTTTGAGCAAAACCTATTCTGCTACTGCAGTAGGAATTGCAGTAACGGAAGGAAAAGTTTCTTTAGATGAGAAGATTCTTTCTATTTTCTCAGAGAAGGCACCAGAGAATCCAGATGAATATCTGAAGCAGCTGACGGTAAAGGACATCCTCTGCATGGGAAGTGGAATGGAAAGGCTTCCTGAGGTGACAGAGAACTGGCTGCAGGCATATCTGGAAGTTCCTATTAAGCATCGTCCAGGAACTGCGTTTCAATACAACAGTGTGGGGTCCACTCTTCTTTGCGCCATCGTAGAGAGAAAAACGGGAATTCCCACAGAGGAATATTTAAAAAGCAGGCTGTTTGATAAGATTGGCATTGACAGTGATAATTTTTTGTTTGAACGCATGCCAGACGGTACAGTTTTTGGCGGCGGGGGATTTTATGCCACAACAGAGGATAATTTAAGGCTGATGAAGCTTTATAAAGACGGCGGAGTCTGGGATGGTGAGCGTATCTTATCCGAAGAATATGTGAAAATGGCAATATCAAAGCAGATCGATACTGCCACAGAAAAAAATGGCAATCCAGAGGCTACAGACAATTTCCTTGGCTATGGATTTCAAATCTGGGTGTGCCAGCCGGAAAATGTATACCGGGCTGACGGGGCAATGGGCCAGTTTTCCATTGTATTTCCAGATCAGGATATGATAATTTCCGTGAATGAAACGGCTTCTAATGCTCATTGGGCGCAGAACACATTGGATGAAATATGGAAGTTTGCCAGGGAAGTCCGGGAAGAAACACTGCCGGAGGATGAAGCTGCATCTACGCATCTGAAAGAGAAGCTGTCTCATTTATCCCTGGAAGCACCTTGTCGGCAGTGCAGTCGCAACAGAGAAAAAGAGTCTGAAATAAATGGAAAATGCTATTTTGTGTCAGAAGGGCGTATGGGCTTTGAAACAGAGATCCAGAATTCCCATGCAGGATTGAAACCACTTGAGGGAATAACAGAATTTACCATGAGATTTGTACCTGGAACCTGCGAAATGAAGTTTTGCCAGCAGGGAAAAGAACATGAAGTTCTGATTGCTACAGATGGATCATGGAGATGGAACCGGCTTAAACTAGATGGAAGGGTAAATAGTGAGCTGTGTTTAAGTGGATATTGGGAAGATAAAAACTGTTTTGTAGTCCATGCAAGATGGATAGAAACCTGCTATGAAAATGAACTGAAGTTCTGCTTTGAAAAAGATCAGGTGCATATGAGTAGAATGAATAAAGTAGGACGATATATGACATCGCAACCGCTTACAGCGACGGCGCAGAAAGCCTGAAAATAAAAAGGACAAAAAGAGGTGATTTCATAAATGCTGAATAAGATCATGCTGATCACATATCCTGATTCCATGGGACATGATTTAAAAGATCTGCATCATATTTTGAACCTGTATTTTAAAGATGCGGTAAAAATGGTGCATATCCTGCCGTTTTTTCCTTCCAGTGGGGACCGTGGTTTTGCCCCGTTAGGATATGAAAAGGTATCAGAAGAGTTCGGAGACTGGGAAGATATCCGTATGCTTTCCGAAGAATATCCATTGATGTTTGACTATATGATCAATCATATCTCCGCACACAGTCCTTATTACCAGGATTTTTTAGAGAAAAAGGATCAGTCGCCATACAGAGGATTGTTTATCCGCTATAAGGATTTTTGGGAAAATGGAATGCCAACCCAGGCAGAAACGGATGCTATTTATAAGCGGAAGCCCAGAGCACCTTATGTTATGGCAGAGTTTGGGAATCAGACCCAGGAGGCAGTCTGGTGTACTTTTGGAGAGGAACAGATCGACCTTAACATGGAGACAGAGGAAGGAAAGCGCTTTTTGGAAGAAAATCTTCGCTGGCTGGCCAGACACGGTGCATCGCTTATCCGCCTGGACGCTTTTGCTTATGCTGTGAAACGACCGGGAACTTCCTGCTTTTTTGTAGAACCGGACATCTGGGAACTTCTTGGAAGATGTGCGAAAATTGCAGCTGAAGAAGGTGCCCAGATCCTTCCGGAGATCCATGAACATTTTTCAATCCAGCAAAAACTGGCATGCCGGGATTATTATGTGTATGACTTTGCGCTGCCAATGCTGCTTTTACATGCCATTTATTTTAAAAACAGTGAATATCTGAAGCACTGGTTTGAAATATGTCCGAGAAAGCAGTTTACAACGCTGGATACCCATGACGGAATTGGCGTAGTAGATGTCCGGGGGCTTTTGCCAGACGAGGAGATTGAAGCTGCGAAAGAGCATTTGTTTGAGTATGGCGCTAATGTAAAGCGTGTTTACAATACGGAGAAATACAATAATCTGGATATTTATCAGATTAATTGCACCTATTATTCGGCTCTTGGGGATGATGATAATGCTTATCTTTTAGCCAGAGCGATCCAGTTCTTTGCGCCAGGTACGCCTCAGGTTTATTATGTGGGACTACTGGCTGGAAAAAATGATATTTCTCTTTTGGAGGAGACGAAGGAAGGACGAAATATCAATCGTCATTATTATACGGAAGAAGAGATAGGACGGGAAGTTGAACGCCCGGTAGTAAAGCAATTGTTGGAACTTATGAAACTCAGAAATACGCATCCTGCATTTGATGGTGAGTTTTATATGCTTCCATGTGAGAAGGAGCAATTGATCCTTGGGTGGAAAAACGGAGACAGCAGGATTGAGCTGCATGGAGATCTGGGGAAGAAATCCTTTGAAATTATTTAAAACCAAAGGAGCAGGGCTGATTTATTTGAATCAGTCCTGTTCCTTTTTAACGTGTTTGAAATTTTAAACTCCTCACATTTTTTCACACTCTTATCAAAAACTCCCGTTATAGTTTAGGTCAATGAAAGATAAGTAAAAAAATAGGCAAGAGAAAATGGAAGAGATTAAAGGAGAAATAAACAAAAGGAAAAGGATGTAAGTGCAGATATAAAGAACACATAAAAATACATAAAAGAATGCATGAATGGGCAAACGCCAGCGTTGTTTTCTTAACAGGAGAAAAGTTAAGTGTTCAAAATAACACAATAATATTTGAGAAAGTCTGTTTTTGTGTTAGAATATAAAGAAAGTTTTTATTTACATCGTCATACATGGGAGGGAGTATGAAGAAAGACGAAAATAGACAAAAAAGGACGATAAAAAGGACTGCCAGGGTTCTTGCAGTGCTTACCGGAGCATGTCTGGTGATGCTTCTTGGAGGCTGTGGGAAGAAAGAGAAGGAGCCGGTGACGGTCACACTGTGGCATGTTTATGGCGGGCAGACGGAATCGCCTTTAAATGATCTGATCGATGAATTTAATGAGACCGTGGGAAAAGATAAAAATATCCGCGTAGAGGTGGGCAGTGTGACAAACACAAATATCATCCACGAAGGAGTCCTTGCGGCGGCCAATAAGGAACCAGGAGCATCGGAGCTTCCGGATATGTTCGTTTCTTATCCGAAAACTGTGACTGCAATGCCGGATCCGGATGTTCTTGTTAATTATAAGGATTATTTTACAGATGAGGAGCTTTCGGCTTTTATTCCTGCTTTTGTGGAGGAGGGGACGATTGCCGGAAAGCTTGCGATCCTTCCGGTTGCGAAATCCACGGAGATCCTGTTTTATAATAAGACCGCCTTTGACCGTTTTGCAGAGGAGACCGGGGCAGATCCTTCGGAGTTTGAGACCTGGGATGGTCTGTACAAGCTTGCAGAGGTGTACGAGGACTGGTGTGGGGGAACTAAGCCGTTTTTTGTCCATGACTATCATTTTAATTATTTCCAGGTTGGTGTAGAGTCTCTGGGAGAGTCGTTTTTTGATGAAAAGGGAGTCTGTTTCGGCCCTGCATTCCGCCGGGTCTGGGAACCTTATGCGAGAGCAGCATTAAAGGGCGGCGTATGGCTTCAGGGCGGCTATGCTACGGAGCCGCTGCGGACCGGGGATTCAATCGTTTCCGTTGCGTCTTCGGCCAGTGTTCTTTATTATTCAACAACGGTTACTTATGCGGATAATACAACGGAGGAGGTGGAGATCAAAGCGCTTCCGTGTCCGGTTTTTGAGGATGGTAAGAAGCTTGTTATGCAGAGAGGCGCGGGGATCTGTACTGTAAAGTCTACGCCGGAGCGGGAGGAAGCATGTATGGTCTTCCTGAAATGGCTGACGGATCCGCAGAAAAATGTAGAATTTGTGACCCAGCTTGGTTATATGCCGGTAAAACAGGAGTCTTTTGATGTGTACCTTCCAAAGGCACTTGAAGGGATCCAGGATCCGATGTACCGGTCTTTATATGAGGCATTTTTAAAGACGCAGGAAGAATATGAGTTCTATACTGCGCCCCAGAGACCGGATTACCTGAAGCTGGAGACCGATTTTGAGCATGATATCCGGGAAGATCTTGATATGTTCCGGAAAAGATACTTAGAAACCATCGCCGAAGATCCAGAACCGCCGGTATGGAAGGCGCTTGACCAGTTCGAGATGACGTTTAGCCAGTGATGGTTCTAAATACAGGAAGGGGGGCGGTTTTTGAATATGTTTCGAAGAAAGATAAAAGACATACAGGAACATGCCAAAAACCGGGGGATCAGTATGGAACGGCGATTGTTTCTGTACTGGCTGATCATGGTGCTTGCGGTCATGACAGCAGTATTTGTTGTGTTGATCGTTGCCGGAGTGTTCAGCAATGATGCCGGAAAGCTTGGTGGAACGCTTTCGGTCCAGCAGAAAAACACAACCATGACGTTTAATAAGCTGATCGATACACTGAATGCACAGAATCTTGCACTTTCCGAGCAGATTACGCGGGAGGTATCAGATGTTCTGGAAACAGAGGAACGGACTTTTAAAGATCTGGATAATAACCCGGAATTGATCACCAGGATCGAGGAACGGATGTGCTTCTATCTTCAGACGATCGTCCGCTCACGAAGCTGCAGTGGTGCGTACTTTATCCTTGATGCAACAACGAATACAGAGGCACCGGGAGCAGACCGCTCCAGAATGGGGCTGTATCTGCGGAGCGGAAATGTGGGTACGGACGGAATGGCGAACCAGTATATCACGTTTTTCCGCGGAGTCGCAGATGTTGCAAGAAAAGAGAATATCCAGATGCACAATCGCTGGAATCTGGAATTTGATATTGATAATGTTCCCGGCTATGAGATCCTGATGGACTTTGACGGGAGACGTATTTTGGATAGCTGCTATCTTTCAAACCGTGTAACGCTTTCCGGAACATGGGAACAGGTAGTTCTTCTGAGTATTCCGGTAGTCCTTGAGGGAAAGGTACGTGGAGTCTGCGGCGTAGAACTTTCGGAGCTGTTTTTTAATATGGTATTCCCGTCAGTGGAGAGCCCTTACGGGAATATGGTTACAGTTGTTGCACCGATCGCTGATAAGCGTCTTCTTCTGGATGGTGCGATTTCCGGAAAGACAGACGGAACCTATTTTACAACGGATGGAACGCTTCTGATCAAAAATGGGGAGCATTATAAAACTTATTCGGACGGCAGCCGTACATACTTTGGAAATCACATTGTGATCCCGAAAGCAGTGGACGGAAGAAGTGATCTGACTCTTGTTACCCTTGTACCGGAGATCAGTTACCAGAGCAGTGTGGCGAAAAACAGGACATTCTGGCTTTGCGGGGGTCTTGGTTTTCTTGTTTTGATGCTTCTTGCTGCCATGTTCCTTACAAGGCGGTTTATGCTGCCGATCCAGAAGCAGATCCGTGCGCTGAAAGACCAGAAGGAACCACAGGAGGAATCTAATTCAGGTATTATTGAAATCGATGAGCTTCTTGCCTATATGCATGCGAGACAGGCGAAGCCCGACGAGGAGAGTAAAATGCCTCCGGGCATGGAAGAGCTGTTCTTTGATTTTGCAAGACGGGTGGAAACACTGACTCCGATGGAGCGGACGGTACTCCAGTATTATATTAACGGTTTCAGTGTAAATGAAATTGCGGAGAAGGAGTTTATCAGTCTCAGTACAGTAAGAAAGCACAATTCGAATATCAATCGAAAGCTTGGAGTATCAACCAGAGAAGAGCTGCTTCTTTATATTGATATGTTCCGGCGGTGTGATCTTATGGAGAAGATCGCATATTGTACTGGTCCGGAGAAAAAAAGGACAGAGAGAACAGATGAGCAGCAGGCAGCAAAGACGGAGAAATCCCCGGAAAAGCTGAAACAGGAAGAAAAAGGATCATAAAAAACAGAAAACATATTTTAAACGGGAGATGCTTTGATCAGAAGTGTTCTCCCGTTTAATTTTTATAAAAATCAGAACAATGCTATATATTGACGTGCAAACTGATTTTGTGCCTATATATAGTATACTCGCTGTGAGTATTTTGTTTATAACAGCAGAAGATACTTATGGTGAGTATATATTTTTTTATGAAATCATGTAGACTATTTATAAAGAAGATTTTCGAAATGGATTGTTGGAATTTCAAAAAAGCAGAGGAAAAGAAATAAAGCAGAGGAAAAGAAAACGGGCACAAAATCAGGTACAGAAAGATTCCGGGAGAATATTAGAAACATAAGGAGGATGCCATGAGAAAATGGAACACATTTGGGCTGTTTGTCCTGCTGTTGACGGTGCTGACAGCCTGCAATCAGGCACAAAATACGGAACAGGCAACAAAAAATGCTCCGGTTACAGCGAAGGCCGAAACGGATGCAGAAGAAGTGGAAGAAGTAATTAAAGAAGCAGTTCCAGAGGCAGCCACAGATGCGCTTATTGTTTCTACCACTGCAGAATTGATATCGTCCATAACGCCGGATGCCCACATTATTCTGAAATCCGGTACCTACAATTTTTCAGTATTGACGGAGGCGGAGATCGCAGGGGCTGGCGCTTATGTGGATCCGGATCTGCTAAAGCAGGGCGAGTTTTTTGTTTACAATGCTCCTGGATTGATTCTGGAGGCAGAAAAGAGCGGATCTGTGCGGCTGGTTACGGAGAATGGATATGCGGATGTGATGACTCTTTCGTACTGCGATGGTGCAGTGTTGAAGGGGCTGGTTCTGGGACATGAGGTTGAAAAAGGGGAATGTGATGCCAATGTCCTGAAGCTTCTTACTTCCCAGAGTGTGACTGTGGAGAATTGCAGCCTATTTGGCTGCGGCACATATGGAATCTATGGAGAGGATGCAGCGGTACTTACTGTTATAGGAACAGAGATTTATGAATGTACCAACGGTATTTTGAATCTGTCTGAGACTTCACACACAGTTTTTGAACACTGCAATTTCCATGACAATGATGGGATGTTCTTCTTATGGGGAGACACCCAGATCCAGATCCGGAATACAGAAATCTCCCAAAATCAGGGTAGTCTGCTGCAGGCGTATAACAGTCAGCTTTTTGACGCAGATTCTATTCATATAACTTTCCAGAACTGTACCTTCCGGGGCAACCGTGATATGGGAATTCCAAAGGACTGGTCCTGCGCTACCTTTGAAGCTTGTGATTTTTCATCCGGGTCAACACCGGTCTTAGCAGGAATGACGTATGAGGATCTGGTCAGGAGATACCGGGATCTGGCGATGGATCCGGATGCATTTCAGGATGCTGATGGAGCAGGGGAGCAGAATTTCCTCATGATCGCCGGAGAGATGGCGGCAGACCTGGGAGAAGATCCGGCGGATATTATGGGATATGCAATTCAGGATCTTAATGGTGATGGTGTGCCGGAGCTGGCGATCGGATTTACACCAGAATACGGAGCATATCTGTCTTCTCTGTTTACACTGGCAGAGGGAACGCCCAGGCTGGTCTTTGGGGAAGCAGGAGATGGTTATACATATCTGCAGGATGGCAGCTTCTTTTATAACGGCTGCCGCAGCGCATCGGAAAATGGAAAGGGGATCTATCAGTTTACAGATGATGGTACAGCGCTGATCTGCAGGGAATTCTATTTTCTACGGATCCTGGATGGAGATGAATCGGATGCAGCAGTCTATTATAATTCCACTGGGAGCTGGGAAATCGGGGATTCCCGGAAAACCAATATGACAGTGGAGGAATTCTGGGCGTGGGAGCCGGAATATATGTATTTGCCGATGACTCCTTTTAGTGCAGCAGACTAAGGGATAAGCACATTGATCTGTGCTGCAGATCATAAGAAAGTCTTTTACAATATTCCTTTACAACAACAGAAGACGATAAAAGAAAAGTTCTGCAGTTTATTACTGCGGGGCTTTTTTTGCTTTTCATAGGAAATTGTGTCCTGTGAAATAAAAATACATCTGGTCTGGATCGTACTGCAATAAAACAGAATGTATTTGCAGATAAAAACAATATATAGATAGAATTGAAAAATAAAACACTATATCTTGTATACTCACAATGAGTATATTGTGTAAAAACGCCAAAATACTCACTGCGACCATATATTTTCTGTACATAATACAGTATAAAGAAAGAAATAGATCGGATGAAACAAAGAGGGGGAAATGAGAATGAATAATCCGTATGTTACAAAAAAAACAACAAGACCGAGACCGTGGCAGGGAGCGATCCTTGGGATATGTGGTTTTTTTACAATTGTCATTGGTTCGATGGTTCCGGATTATGTTACTAAAAAAGGTGCCATTGATAACGGAGTGCTATTTGCATTGCTGCTTGGCAGTGTTACGCCGATCCTGCTGGTTATAAGAGAAATCTGGCGGTGTTATAAGGCAAAACGGATTGGCAACTGGTTTGCGTATTACCGGGAGACCAGTGTTACATTTGACAAATTATCGAAGGAGATCAGTAAAAGTGCAGTTAAGCTGATCGATGAGCTGTTAAAAATGGGATACCTGCAGAATCTCCATATCGACTATGAAAAACGGTTTGTGGAGCTGACAGCAGACCAGCGTCTTGTGAAAGCAAATGTTTATATCACCGTTACATGTCCATGCTGCGGAGGAAAAAATATGGTGATCCAGGGAAAAGCCAGCAAATGCATCTATTGTGATCAGCCTTTGCCGACGCGGTAAGTTTTGCGTGAATGTGAGGTGGTAATGATCAAGATCAAAAAGAAAGGGTGGATCATATTTATGACGTTTTCATCATGGGCAACCTTACTTGCCGGGTGCAAAAAGTGGCCAGGTGATCAAAGCCCTGTAGAAATCACAACAGAAGCACCGGTGGCGATCACCGATATACAGGAGATTTCATTCCAGGAAAGCGGAAGCATGATCCCTTTAGTTTCTTACACAACCATGACCCGGGAGAATGAAGGAATCAGAGTTCAGCTGGAGCTTCAATATCAGTACGAATATGAGAAGATGATGGATGCTTCTCTGATGGATCAGGTGCAAAAAATCCTTGAAACCTATGATGTGGGAAAATGGAATGAATTCAGGGGAAATGACAGTATGGTTCTGGATGGCAGCAGTTTTTCATTTCACGTTACGTTTACGGACGGAACATCCATTTCTGCATCTGGAAATAATGCATTTCCAAAGAATCAGAGAAAGGTCTTTTCCGAGTTAAATTCCCTGATCGCTCCCGTCGTTGAGCAGTGGTATCAGGAGCAGTATCCGAAGATGATCGAGGATAACAGGATCAACGGTTTTTCGTTTTATGTCTGTTCAAAGGATCAGGCGCAGAAATTTGAGTGGAGATCTGAAAAAAGAAACGATGATCCCCAAGCCGATTACCTGTATGCGGATATTGTCAATATAGACCAGTTTGAACCGATTGGTGAAGTGGAGTATTTCTTTTACGGAAAAGTCCCGAAGCTGCCGTATGAAGAATTGCAGGCGATCGTAGAAAGGTTCCACCTGGCGGAATGGAATGGGGAAACTTATCCTGCTTCATCAGAACAAGAGGAGAAAAGCTTTAGACTGCTCATTGAATACCAGTCAGGCGAATCGATCATGGCATCCGGGGATTCTTTTCCCGATGGATATGAGGCGGCGGAAGATGCGATCATCTCACTTCTCTGGGATTATATTCAGGAGAATCGAGAACAATTTGTAGCTTGGGAATAATTAAGAGGTGAGTGCTATGAAAAATATACATATCAGAAAACAGACAGGAATCCTTTTGTGCATGCTTTTTGCGCTGGCATTGAGTGCATGTACTTCAAAGAATATAACAGAACCGGCAGAACCGGCAAAGCAGACCTTTGGTGCAGCACCGATACAGAAGTCAGAAGAAGCGGAAGCTGTGATGGAATCCCAGTCAGAAGAAATCGCAGAAGAAAACCAGTTTTGCGGACAATGGATACTTGCTGGTTATGAATATGGGGAACGTGAGAATGCAGGGGATACGCCGATTAGAACTCCATATTATTTAGCAGGGGATGAAGGCGAGGAATCTAAGATCCACATTTATTCAGAAGGTGACCAGCTATATGCAGATTATTATCATTGCCAAAATGAAGGAACAACAACGATCAATGGTATGGCATTTGAGGAAGAAACAACGACCACAGAGGATCAGCCGGCTGCCCGCTTAAAAAACAGAATGGATGAATCGGAAATACGCCGTACAGTGACTCTTTTGGAGGACAATGTGCTGCAATACCGGGAACAGTATTATGGCATGACATCGGATTATACATATAACGGAATCTATATGCGGGAAGGATCGAAGGAACTGGAACAACGTAGTGAGTATCAGTATCTGGATGTTGTTACTGTATCAACGGTGGAGGAACTGGTGGAAGCGATCCAGGACAGGACGAAGGTCATTCTAAAAGGGGGAGAATATAATTTTTCCAGTCTTGATGATACAGAAATCCAGAATCCTAAATTGGATGCGATTTCGTATTATGATGAACCGGCGGAATATACGATCAAAGATCTCCATAACTTCTGCATAGAAGCAGCAAATGGTGAAAAGGTCGTGGTCAGCACGGCATCACCCTATGGAAAAGTACTGGCTTTTGAAGGCTGCGACAATATTACGGTCCGTGGACTGACCTGTGGCCATGAGGTAGAACCGGGATATTGTACCGGAAGTGTGATCTATTTGAGTGAGACAAACAATGTCATGATCGATGACTGTCATTTGTATGGAAGCGGAACTTACGGTGTGGAGGCACATAACTCAAGAGCTTTGCATGTGGAGGGAACAGAACTGTTTGATTGTACTTATGGACTTCTTGAACTGGACAATGTAAATGTAGCAAGATTTCAGGAATGTACATTCCGGGACAGCAAGGAATATAATATGTTTTCCTTCCAGGATTGCTATAATATACTTCTTCAGGACTGTCTGATCTCCGGAAATCATTCTGATGCAGGGTATTTTCCATTTATATCGGCTCCGAATTCATATAAAGTCCTGTTTAAGAATTGTGAGTTCAGGGAGAATACCTACAGTGATTTTTTAGCTGAGACAGACAGCCTGAGTATGGAACGGATTGTATTTGAAAATTGTCTGATGGATGATGGGGAAATCGTAAATACATTTGATGAACATTAATGTCCTCCCGGAGTCTTTCATGCACCTGCCTTTGTGGCCGATTTTCCGCCAGTTGCACTCGAATTTCATCACCGTACGCACCGCGTACGCCTCAGAAATTTGGGCACAACTGACAAAAAATCTTCTCACAAAATCAGGCACAGAAAGATTCCGAGAGAACATCATTAAAAAAAGGGGGATGCGATCATGAAACATACAAAAAAAATTACGATCCTGCATTCAAATGACCTGCATGGGGATTTTCTTGCAGAACAGGTAGATGAAAAGCTGGTTGGTGGAGTTTCGATGCTGTCCGGTTATATTGAGAGTGTCCGTAAAGAAGAACCGAATACGTTGTATGTGATCGCAGGAGATATGTTCCGCGGTTCAGTCATCGATTCGGAATACAAAGGGCTTTCTACGATTGAAATCATGAATGCTCTGGCTCCTGATGTAGTCACTATCGGAAATCATGAGGTTGATTACGGGATCGCCCACCTTCTGTTTATCGAGAAATGTGCAAGATTTCCGATCATCAATGCGAATCTTTACATTAAGAATACGGCGACCAGATTATTTACCCCGTATAAGATCTTCCGGGTGGACGGTATGAACATCCTGTTCATCGGTGTCATTACCCAGGATGTGATCAATCAGACGAAATCGGAATCATTAGTTGGAGCATTTGTGGATACAGCTGCTGCGGCTGCTGAAATTGGAAAGATCTGTAACGCACACAACAGTATCGATATCGATTTTACGGTTATTCTGACGCATATTGGTTTTGAGGAGGATAAGCATCTTGCAAGACAGCTGGATCCGGCCTGGGGTGTAGATCTTATTATTGGAGGACATTCTCACACATTTCTGGAGCATGCTGTGGAAGAAAACGGCGTTGTGATCGCACAGGCTGGTACCGGTACGGACCAGATCGGCCGCTTTGATATCATTGTTGACACCGACGGAAACTGTATTGATTCATATACCTGGCGGAGCATACCGATCACAGCAGATAACTGTCCGCGAAGTCCGATGATAGAGCATGTGCTGGAGCGTTTCACACAGCAGATCGACGAGAAATATAATTTCATTATTGGACGTTTCCGCCGTGAACTGACACATCCGGAGCGGACGCAGGAAACAGAGCTTGGAAACCTGTTTGCAGATATTTTTACGGAAAGTCTCGGCGTGGATATCATGCTGATCGGTTCCGGCAGTATCCGGAGTGAGAAGCTTGGTCCGATTGTTACATATGCAGACCTGATCGAAGGATTCCCTTATGATGATGGTGTATATATGTTCAAGGTGACGGCAGGCCAGCTGCGAAAGATGCTGCTCTACATGGTCCGGGATGAAGCGTTTTTAGGACATACGGAGTTTTACCAGATCCCATCAAAGTTCCGTTTCTGTTATAACCGTGAGAGGGGCGAGTTTGATTCCTTTACCTATTGCGGCAAGGAACTTGGCAGAGAGATCAGTGATGATACGGTCTTTACAGTTGGAATGCAGAATTTCCATTTCCAAAATGTGGAGAAGTTCCTGAGTATATCTTACGAAACTATATCCCAGCTTCAGAAACCGCGCTGCATTGCTTCCTCCTGTCAGGATATCCTGATGGAGTATTTCAGGGAACATGAGTGGCTGGATTCAGCTGTGGATGGCCGGATGACCATAGAAGGATAAACTATATATATGAAATAATTTGAAGCAGACACTACATCTTGTATACTCACAGTGAGTATTTTGCCAAAATTGACCTAAAAGGGATAAATATACTAACGGTGAGTATATATTTTCGTGAAAAATCTGATATATTCAAATCAGATCAAAGATTTGGATCATGAAAAGGATCATGAAAAATCCGGTGATATGGAAAGGAGAAATGAGTATGGGACTTATTAGAGCAGGAATTGGAGCAATGGGCGGAACATTGGCAGATCAGTGGAAAGAGTTTTTCTACTGTGATTCCATGGGAAAAGATGTACTGGTTACAAAGGGTCAGAAGCGAACCTCCGGTCGTTCCTCTAACACAAAAGGTAATGACAACATCATTTCCAACGGCAGTGGAATTGCTGTTGCAGATGGACAGTGTATGTTGATCGTGGAACAGGGAAAGATCGTTGAGTTCTGTGCAGAGTCTGGAGAATTTACTTACGATACTTCTACAGAACCCAGTATTTTCAGCGGTAATCTGGGAGACAGCGTTAAGAAGACCTTCCAGGTTATTGGAAAACGTTTCGCATATGGTGGCGATACAGGAAAGGATCAGAGAGTTTATTACATTAACACAAAAGAAATGGGTGAGATCCTTTACGGTACAGCAACACCGGTTCCATTCCGCGTGATCGTAAATGAGGAGCTTGGCTATAAGCTTTCTGTAGATATCCGCTGCAACGGAAACTTTACATACCGGATCTGTGATCCGCTGCTTTTCTATACAAACGTATGTGGAAATGTGGAACAGGATTATGAGAGCTCAGAGATTGCAGGACGTTTAAAGGGCGAGCTTATGACAGCACTGCAGCCGGCACTTTCCACACTGTCTGCAAAGAAAGTCCAGTATTATGAGATTCCGGCTCATACACAGGATCTGTCTGATGCATTAAATGAAGTCCTTTCAAAGACATGGAAGGAAAAACGAGGCATTGAGGTATTTTCCTTTAATATCAATTCCTTAAGTATTCCGGAAGATCAGCGTAAGAAGATCAATGAGTGGGAAGAAAATGCAATGACCACCAATCCGACAACAGCGGCTGCCCGTCTTGTTGGAGGACAGATCGATGCGATGAAAACAGCTGCAGGAAACAGCGCCGGCGCAATGACAGGGTTTATGGGAATGGGAATGGCAATGAATGCTGGCGGAATGGGCGGCATGAATGCCCAGAACCTGTTTGCAATGGGACAGCAGCAGCCGCAGGCAGCACCGCAACCGCAGGCAGCTCCACAGCCGGCAGCGCCGGAACAGCCACAGGGTGATACATGGACCTGTTCCTGCGGAACAACGGTGCGAGGAAAATTCTGTCCGGAGTGTGGTTCAAAGAAGCCGGAGCCGAAGATAGAGCCAGCAGGAGGCTGGAAGTGTAAATGTGGTGCAACAGTAACCGGAAAGTTCTGTCCGGAATGCGGTTCTCCAAAGCCGGCGGACAGCGAAGGCTGGACCTGTTCCTGCGGAGCCGTAAATAAAGGCAAGTTCTGTCAGAATTGCGGAGCGAAGAAACCGCAAGGAGCACCGTTATACCGCTGTGATAAGTGCGGATGGGAGCCGGAAGATCCGAAAAATCCACCGAAGTTCTGTCCGGAGTGTGGTGACCCATTTGATGATGGAGATATCAAAAACTAAAAATTAAGAACAGTAATATACTGGCCGCGGTTGTTTCCTGAAAGGGAATCTGACCGCGGCACATGAAAATTAAGGGAACTGTATGTTCTCACAAGATCAGGTGCAGGCAGGACTTCGAGAGTACATCTGTTAGAAAGGAAGGTTTATATGGGATTTTTTGATAAAAAATACTGTGACGTATGTGGAGAAAAGATAGGTCTTCTTGGCAACCGGAAATTAGAAAATGGGAATCTCTGTAAAGACTGTGCGGCGAAGCTTTCCCCATTCTTTTCTGAGCGGAAATCGTCTACAGTAGAGGAAATCAAGGAACAGCTGGCTTACCGTGAAGAAAACAGAAAAGAGCTGGAACGCTTCCAGGCAACGCGTATCATCGGCGAGAGGATGAAAGTTATGGTTGACGAAGCGGGAAAACGTTTTGTAGTGACCTCTTCTTCAGACCTTTTAAAGGCAAATCCGGATATTATCAATCTTTCTGACGTGATTTCCTGTAATCTGGATCTTGATGTAGAAGATACAGAAATCATGAGGAAGGATTCACAGGGCAAGGAGGTCAGTTATAATCCGCCGAGATTCTGTTATTCCTATAACTTTAACATTGAGATCGGGGTAAGAAATCCATGGTTTACCCAGATCCGTTTCCGCTTAAATCCCAGTGATGTGGAGATCGTTGATGAGCAGACCGGTGGTGGTTTTGGTGGAGTCGGAAGACTGACAAGCAACAGGCGTCAGAGCATGGTACATCCGGAGTATAATGCGGATTACCGGAAATACCAGCGTATGTCCGATGAGATCATTGCTGTTTTATTAAATCAGCCGATGCCGGCCAGTGTCCTTGCAGATCAGATGATGGACGGACCGGGAATGGTAAATAAGATTCTGCAGACAGGTGCAGGAATGCTGGCTGGCGGAATGATGCAGAGCGGAAACATGATGCAGAATGGAAATGTGATGCAGGGCGGAAATATGATGCAGAACGGAAACATGTCTTCTGCAAGCATACCGGTACTGCTTGATGAATTAAAGCAGGAAGGAAAGTTACAGCCAGGAATGAAGATTATTGTCGCAGGATTTGGCGCTGGTCTTACATGGGGCGGTATGTATTTGGAATGGTAAGCTGGAATGATAAAATGATAAAAGGTAATTTCCGGAATTTCCGGATTACATAAAGAAGAAAACAATGTAAGAGTATAAGAAAGAATGAGGTTTATATTATGTTTGACAAAATTAAAGAATTAATCGTGGAATCTTTAGGAATTGAAGAAGACCAGGTAACAATGGAAGCATCTTTCAAAGAGGATTTAAAAGTAGATTCTCTTGACCTTTTCGAGATGGTTATGAGTCTTGAGGATGAGTTTGATGTAGAAATCCCTACAGAAGAGTTAGAGAAGATGGAAACTGTTGGAGACGTTGTAGAGTACATCAAAGAACATAAATAGGCAGAGGGACAAAGAATGAAAACAGTGATTACAGAATTGCTTGGAATTGAGTACCCGGTAATTCAGGGCGGTATGGCATGGGTTGGAACAGCCGAGCTTGCCGCCGCTGTTTCCGAAGCCGGTGGACTTGGAATCATTGGTGCGGGCGGTGCACCTGCTTCTTGGGTGGAAGAACAGATTCATAAAGTAAAGGAAAAAACAGATAAGCCATTTGGCGTGAATCTGATGTTATTAAATCCAGAGGCAGATGCGATCGCCGAACTTCTTGTAAAAGAGGAAGTAAAGGTAGTAACAACCGGTGCAGGTAACCCGGAAAAGTACATGGAAGAATGGAAGAAAGCCGGTGTGCGCGTCATTCCAGTTGTAGCAAGTACTGCTCTTGCAAAGCGAATGGAAAAGGCTG
>ENA-OOWO01000193-OOWO01000193.1-human-gut-metagenome-genome-assembly--contig:-NODE-193-length-39796-cov-17.072595_pt1 | contig 39796 bp, 36 predicted proteins | sample MGYA00241579_ERZ501327 | MGnify/ENA primary metagenome ERZ501327 (study PRJEB25962, sample SAMEA2042836) | human gut metagenome | biome: human gut; feature: human-associated habitat; material: faeces...
AAAATGTGATTTAATCGTCCTTTTTAGGTACACTATATAATTAGGCGCTTACTAATAAACTAATACACCTGCCACGACAGATACTACTAAATTTGAGAACAACTGACATCACCTCTTTTCAGGGAGGACGATAACAAAGATATTATATCATTGTTAAAAGGCAGGATGTTAAATAAACTCTGTAGGAATTTTGGTATTTATGAAGATATATGTAGAAATATGATTAGACTTTCTAAAGAAGAATATCATCGTAATTCACATGCAAATCAGAAAACAATTGCATCAGAAATACGTTCTTTGGTGGACTCAATGACAGTGGATGAACTTCATTTCTTATTAGATGGTATAGAAATGAATAACCGATTATCACAATATAAAGGAACAACACATTTGAGAGATTCATTCAAGTATTCATTATTCTCTGAAGACTTGTTAACTAGAATAATAAGGAAAGTTACTGCAACTGCTGAAAATAGACTAGATGGCTGTCCACTTCCTGTCATGAGCAGTTCAGGTGCAGGTACAAAAGGACTTGTTGTTTCTATACCAGTGAATGAAATGGCAGAAGAACTACACGTATCACTAGAAAAGAAACTTAAAGCACTTGCGCTTACACATCTGGTAAATAGATATATTAATGCACATATTGGAAAATTATCACCTGTGTGTACATGTGTCATGGCTTCTTCTACATCTGCTTCAGTAGGTATTGCATATCTTTTAGATGCAACAAATGATCAGATAGGTTTTTGTATACGTAATATGACAGGAACTGTCACAGGAATGATCTGTGATGGTGGAAAAGTAGGATGTGCATCAAAGGTTTCTACAGGTTCTACTGCTGCACTGATGTGTGCAATGAGTGCAGTTAATAATGCAGTATTAAGAGAAAGTGATGGAATTTGTGCATCAACACCTGAACAATGTATTCAAAATATGGCCCGTATTGGGAAAAATGGAATGAATAAAGTAGATGAAGAAATCATCTCAATTATGAAAAGTAAAGAGTGTCAATAGGAAGAAGGTGGTCCAAGGATCATCTTCTTTTTGCGTATAATGGTACATTTTAATAATTAAAATGTATAAAGCATGAAGTATCAGTTGATTAAAATAACCTTGTATATATCATAATAAATTGAATTGTACAAACATAATATTACTATTCTAAAACATCATAATGGAACGTTTCCCTTATCTTTGACACCTATTCCAAGAGTTTGTGCCACGTCCCAGAAGGGGCCTGAAATATTGAAAGTATTTGCATTGTTGGGTAAACTAGGACTCATCAAAACAAATGAAAGCAATTTCAAGGAGGAAAAGAAAAATGAGCTTAGTATTAGCAAGAATCGACCAGAGATTAATTCATGGTATTGTTGTTACACAATGGGCAGGTGCAACACAGGCAAAAAGATTAATGGTAGTCGATGATGAAGTAAGTAAGGATGAAGTTCAGAAATCAGCTATGAGAATGAGTAAGCCAGTGGGGACTGGTATGTCAATCATTGATACAGAAACAGCTATTAAGAACTTCAACGCAGGAAAGTATGATAGCCATAATGTATTCATGATTGTAAGAGAACCATCTACATTAGTTAAGTTAGCTGAAGGTGGCGTTAAGATTCCTAAAGTAAACATTGGTATTATCTTCGATGGGGAAGGTAAGACAACAGTGAAGAAGATGGTTTCAGTCAATGAAGAAGAAGTGAATGATTTAAAGAAATTACAGTCTATGGGTATTCCAGTGACATTCCACTTCGTACCAAGCGAAGCAGAAGAACCACTAGAAACATATATTAAATAATCAAGGGGGATAAGAAGTATGCAGTTTATTCAAGGAGTATTAATCGTATTATTATCAATGTGGATGGTCTTAGACCAGCAGGGTATTGTTATTACAACATGGTTCCCAATCATGGTTGCATTCTTTGCAGGATTGATTATGGGGGATATGAAGACTGCCATGATTATTGGTGGTACATTCCAGTTAATGAACTTAGGTGTTGCCAACATTGGTGGTTCATCAGTGCCTAACTGGGGTCTTGCAACAGTAGTTGGCATTTATGTTGCATGTAGAACTACAAATGATGTGGCTCAGGCAAAAGCAGTTGCCTTAGCAGTAGGTGTACCAGTTGGTATGCTTGGTATTCAGTTAGATGTATTCGTAAAGTTATTAAATACGTATGTAACACATGCAGCACAGAAAGCATGTAATGAAAAGAAGTTTGGTAAGATGAACAGAATTCTTTGGATTGGTCCTATGATTTTTGCTTTATCTACAGGTTTACCAACAGCTTTATGTGTATTATTTGGTGATGCAATCGTTAATGTTATCTTAAAATCAGTTCCAGTATGGTTCACAAATGGTTTATCTATCGCAGGAAATATGTTACCAGTTGTAGGTATCGCATTATTATTACAGGTTATGCCTGCTAAGAAGTACTTATCAATGTTGATGATTGGTTTTGTCTTCTCAGCTTACTTAAATGTACCAATGTTAGGTGTATCTATTATTGGTTTAGCTATTGCTTACTATTTCTTTACAACACAGGTCAATAAAGCACCAGCAGTCGCAGCAACAGAAGGTGCAGTAATCGATGAAGGAGATGAATGGGATGAATAAAGAAACACAGACAACAGAAGTTGTTACAAAGAAAGATCTTACAAAAGCCGCAGTACGTTACATGTTTATGGCATGTAATACATATAACTATGAAAACCATCAGGGTCCAGCAGTTGTATTTGGATTAGAGAAGGTTTTAAGAAAGATTCATAAGAATAATGATGATGACTATGTTGCATCATTAAATAACCACTTTAAATATTTCAATACTACAACTTGGATGGCTAATATCTTACTTGGTGCAAGTGTTGCTATGGAAGAAAAAGATGGTGTCAAAGCATTAGACACAGTACAGAACTTTAAAACAGGTATGATGGGTCCTCTTGCAGGGATCGGTGATACTTTAATCTGGGTACTATATCCAACAATCATGGGTTCTATCGCAGCCTATATGGGACTTGAAGGTAACCCTACAGGTGCACTCATCTGGATGTTACTTAATGTGATTTTCTTCTTCTTTAGAATTAAGTTATTCCATTTAGGATATGATTCAGGTTTAAAGCTTATTACTACATTAGGTGATAAGTTATCAGTCTTCACAGAAGCAGCATCTATCATGGGTCTAACAGTTATTGGAGCATTAATCCCTTCAGTTGTTAAGATGTCATTAGGTCTTGTCTTTAAGTCAGGCAAAGTAAAACTTGCTATTCAGACAGGTGTCTTAGATAAGATCATGCCAGCTTTATTACCAGTTGTACTTACATTTGTAGTCTATAAATTACTTGCATCTAAGAAACTTACTGTTATTCAGGTCATCTTCTTAATTATCATTCTTGCATTAGTCTGCTCATTCTTTGGGATTCTAGCGCTCTAATCAAAACTCTCGGGGGAAAAGTCTATGAGAAAAATCGTTTTAGCTAGCCATCATTTACTTGCAGATGGTTTAAAAGATACAATTCAGTATCTTATGCCAACTTTATCTGATATCCAGTCAGTAAGTGCTTATATGGATAATGTACCTGTGGAAAAACAGTTAAAAGAGGCACTAGGAGAAATCAATGAAGATGATGAATACATCATCTTCACTGATATGCTTGGGGGTAGTGTGAATCAGGAAGCAGTCAAATACTTACAGTATCCTAATGTATATGTGATTACAGGAATGAATTTGCCTATTGTATTAAGTGTCTGTTTATCATTAGGAAACTGTGAAAAAGTAAATGAAGATATCATTAGAAATGCGATTGATGATGCAAAGTCACAGATTGTTTATGTCAACGATGTTATGAAAAATATGGGGGTTGATGAAGATGATGAATAAAGATTGGTGGAAAAGCAGCGTTGTTTATCAGGTTTATCCACAAAGTTTTAATGATACCAACAATGATGGGGTTGGTGATTTAAAAGGTATTACTGAAAAGCTTCCTTATTTATCTAAATTAGGTATTGATGTTATCTGGTTAAATCCTATCTATGAGTCACCATTAGTAGATAATGGTTATGATATTGCGAACTATCGCAAGATCAATCCAATGTATGGCACAATGGAAGACTTTGATGAACTATTAGAAACAGCACATAGTATGAATATTAAGATTATTATGGACTTAGTAGTGAATCATACAAGTGACCAGCATGAATGGTTCTTAAAGTCTAAATCTTCTAGAGATAATGAGTATTCAGATTTCTATATCTGGAAGGATCCTAAAGAAGATGGCAGTGAACCTACTAACTGGGGTGCTACTTTTGGTGGATCTGCATGGACCTATGTTCCTGAAAGAAAACAGTATTATCTTCATTGTTTTGCGCCAGGACAGCCTGACTTAAACTGGGAGAATACTAAAGTAAGAGAAGCTGTATATAATGAAATGCGTTTCTGGTTAGATAAAGGTATTGATGGTTATAGAATGGATGTTATCTCTTTATTAAGTAAGAGACAGAATTTCCCAGATGCCTTACCAGGGGAATATGATTATGCAAAATCATATTATAAAGGGGCTTCTAATGGACCACGTATTCATGAATTCTTACATGAAATGAATAGAGAAGTTTTATCACACTACAATATTATGACTATAGGTGAAACAGCTAATACAAATGTCCAGCAAGGTAAGCTTTATACTGATCCTTCTAGACAGGAATTAAACATGGTATTCCAGTTTGACCATATGCATATAGATTATGGTGAATATGGTAAGTTCTCTGATGTAAGATTTAAGCTTAGTGATTTAAAGAAGAGCTTATCAACTTGGATCAATGATTTAGGTGATGGATGGAATTCACTTTATTGGGATAACCATGACCAGCCTAGAAATGTGACTCGTTTTGGTGATGATGGAGTATATCGTGTAGAATCAGCTAAAATGTTAGCTACTCTATTGCATATGATGAAGGGAACACCTTATGTTTTCCAGGGGGATGAATTAGGTATGAAAGATGTACCTTTTACATCACTTGATCAATATAAAGATATCGAAACAGTCTTTATGTGTCAGAAGATGAAGGATGAAGGTGAAAATGAAGAAACAATCAAGAAATATGCTTATTTAAGTTCAAGAGACAATGCGAGAACACCATTCCCTTGGAATGGAGAAGAAGGTTCTGGTTTCTCTGATGCAAAGCCTTGGATTGATTATTCACCTGATAACAAGTTCATCAATGCAGAAGACGAATTAAAAGATCCAAATTCAGTATTCTATTATTATCAGAAATTAATTCGTTTAAGAAAAGAAAATCCTATAATTGTTCATGGATCTTATAAACTATTAGACGAAAATGATTCAGATATCTTCTCATATGAAAGAGAATATGAAGGCAAGAAATTACTTGTAGTATGTTCTTTCGCAAAAGAGAAGGTAAGATATACATTGCCAGATGATTATAAGGATGCTGAAATTCTTATTGGAAATTATGAGAATGTATTGAAAACAGATGATAAAAATATTATTCTAAACCCATATCAAGCAGTAGTTTATCTAACAAAGGAGTAACGAGATATGGACTTTGACACACAAGCAGGACTTATATATTCAACATTAAGTGATAACGAAAAAGATATGATTCAATATATCAGAAACCATAAAGCAGATGTTGTAGATATGCCTATTAATGAACTTGCGAAGGTTCTGCTTTCGTCAAAGAGTTCTGTATTACGCCTCGCACAAAAGCTAGGCTATACAGGTTATTCAGAATTAAAGTATTCTTTAAAAAAGGATATAGTAAAGAAAGCAGTTGTTCCTACAGATCTTGTTGAAAAATTCAGAAAAGAGATTGATAAAACATTTGAATATGCATCACAAGTAAACTTTGCGCCATTGATCTCTGAAATCCATAAAGCAAGACAAGTTATTCTATATGCGACAGGGTTTACTCAGAATAACTATACAAAACAGTTTTCTAGTGAGCTATTTATGGCAGGGCGTTCAAATTATATTGTATCTGGTGAAACAAACTTTGAAATCATCTCACACTCCCTAACTAGTGATGATTTCGTCATTATTATTTCGTTGTCAGGTAATACACCAGGTATCAGAACAGTAGTCAATGAATTGAATATGAAAGATATACCTATTCTTTCTATAACTGAGCTAGGAAAGAATTTCCTTGTAGAAAATTCAGATTATCAGCTTTACTATAATACAACAGATTTTCCAATCGAAGAGGAACATATTATTTCTATGAATGCAGTAGGAATTGTTCTTACTATTCTTGCAAGAAAGTATCAAGAATTCGCATTCTTTGATGAGTAAAGTCAGACTTAATGGTCTGGCTTTTTTGCGTGTTATAGACTTTACGAATATATATGTTAAATCAAGGTTGAATCTTATTCCGAAAAAATGAAAATAATTCATTTTTTCGGAATAAGAAGGTATGATATAAAAGGGAAAAAATATTTGGCAACAAATGATAAGTATTATTTGTCCGACCATTCTTTCAGATATGCTATTATAGGAACAAAAAACATGGACTATGGTAGAGTATATGAAAATATCGTTGCGATTGAATTGCTTAGAAGAGGGTATGAAGTTTATGTTGGTAAACTTTATAAAAAAGAAGTTGATTTTGTGGCTATAAAACAAAATGAGAAGATTTATTTTCAAGTAAGTGATGATATTTCGAATCAGAAAACTTTCGATAGAGAAGTTACTTCACTATTAGAAATACAAGATGCATATCCTAGAATCTTATTGGATAACACACATCATGATGAATATCAGTATGAAGGTGTAAAAATAATTGATATTGAAGAATGGTTAAAATTGTAAATATAAATGATTTGAATGCAGATAAGATAATAAATAAACGTTTTACTTTATGCTTGTGAATCCTTCTGGCCTATGAACCTTGATGTAAATCAAGGTTTTTTTGTGCTTTATTGTAATGTGTATATATACGTTATACAATTGTTTTAAGATTACTTATGAATGGAAAAAGAGACTATGACTCAATATACAGAATTACTTGATAAAAAAGCTGAAGAACTACTATTAGATGATGATAATTATGAAGAAAGATTACTTGAAGTTGCTACACTGTTTCGTGGATTTGATGAAGCATTTACATCATTTATTAAAGAACATGGATATACAGGTGATTTATCTGATACACCTGCAAAGGTAGAGTTTTTACGTGATAAGTTCAAAGCAGTGCATATAAAACTACCTCGTGGTTTGTTTGTACCCAATAGGAAGATTTCTCGTGAAACTGCTTTTCAGATTTGTTTTGCGTTAGGTTAAGATGTTGATGAAACAAAAGACTTTTTTAGATGTGTTCAGTTTGAACGTGGGTTTGATTGTCATACTATAAATGAAGCAGTTTATTATTTCTGTATGAGAAAAGGTTTTTCGTATGATGAAGCACAAGAGATGATTCATAGTATTCCTATACCTGAAAAGATGAAAAAACTTCCAGATTGTGATGTTCTTTACACAGGTGCTATTATTGAAAATCTCAACAACATTGAGGATAAAGAAGAATTAATACACTACATCACAGAGAATATAGATGAATTTCGTTATAATAATGTCACTGCCCTAAAATATATTAGAGATCTTTGGAATGATATTTCTAAAGAAGATGGACTTGCAGTACAGGAAGGTACAGTGATTGATAGTCATAATAGCTTTAAAAATAAGCAGGAACAAGAAGATGACTATGTAATTGCGAAGGCTAATGCATCTACTTGGACTATTTTTTCTCAAATAATGGGGCTCAGAAATTATCAAGAAAGTGAGTTTTCGATTAAATATGATCGTTCATTGACTTCTGTATTATCTGATAATAGACTCCTGCCATTAAAGGCTGAATACTGTTTTCCAAACAGACAAAACATTGATAAGTTACTTCGTGAAGAACTAGTTGGCAAGGGTGAAATAATTAGAAAAATGCTTATCTTTCTTGTTTTCTATACTTATTGGGCAAAACGTATTATTAGAAAAAAACGAGATTCTAATATAGTAGAAGACAATGATTTTGAAAGATGTCTAGATATGATCAATGCACGACTACTCGGTGCAGGTTATCCAGAATTATATATTGGTAATCCTTATGATTGGCTCTTTATGTGGGCATTAAAAGACTATGATAATCCTTTATTTGCGTTTAGATATTATATGGGAGAAGTATTTGCGGAAGCTGCTGAGAATTAATGGTGTAATAATAAAACCTAATCTAATAAACCTTGAATTATAATCTATTCATAATAATAAAAGGTGGTGAACTTATGGATCACAGAATTGCATTGAAACCAAATACTCCGCTTTGTTTATCTAATGATAGTGGTGAAATGATTCATTGTATTATAAAAAATGAAATTGGGCGTGGAGGATCCTGCATTGTATATGAAGCAGTTCGTATCACTGATACAGGTGATCAGACACTATATAGAATAAAGGAGTTCTACCCTTACAAACTTCATATTTCTCGTAATAATAATGAACTAGTTCCATCAGTACATGATATGGATTCTTTTCAAAAAGAACAGAAACAATTTTGTTGTGATTTTTCACATACAAATAAGTTATTCTATTCAGGTGATAACTATTCATCCATGACGAATCAATTAGATGTATTTAATCAAAATGGTACATCCTATATCTTATCTGCCTATTCTTCTAAGAATACATTAGCTGCTTATAAACCAGTGAATTTAAAAGAATGTATTACACTCATTAAACAGGTTGTTTATGTTTTAGGTAATATTCACAAGATGGGATATCTATATTTAGATATTAAGCCTGACAATGTTTTGATTGTTGATGGATATCAAAAGCAGGTTCAGCTATTTGACTTTAATTCGCTTTTTGAATGGAAAAAAGTAAATCAACCAAATGATATCAGACTATCTTATACTAAAGGTTTTGCACCTATTGAGTTACAGACTTCAAAAATCAAACGATTGGGACCACATACAGACGTTTATAGTGTAGGTGCATTATTGTTTTATCTTTTGTTTGGTCATATACCTACTGTACCTGATTGTGAAATAGATGCTGTATATGATTTCTCAAAAATACAATATGACTATCATCAATGTGATGATCGATTGTTGAGTTCTTTATGTCATTTCTTTCATAATACATTAGCTGTTTATTATGCTGATAGATATCAAAATATGGAGGAAGTATTAGATCAATTATCAATAATTGAGAAGTATGCTGACCCTTTAATACCACGTATTTATTCTACTCATATTATAAAGCCGCAAATCTTTTATGGACGTGAACAGGAGTTTAAAGAATTAGATAGTTTTCTATTAAATCCAAATTATAATTGTTTATTTATATCAGGTATGTGTGGTATTGGTAAGAGTACCTTTATTAAAGAATATCTTACACGTTACCGTGAAAAGTTTGATATAGATTTGTATGTCTATTATAAGGACAGTATTGAAGCAACCATATCCAATGATATGAATATTGAAATAAACACATTAAGACAAGATGAAGAAAATAAAACGAACATCAGATACTTTGATAAAAAAATTCAAAAGATACGTGAACTTGTAAGAGGTACTTCTGCTGTTTTAGTCATTGATAATTTTACAGGTGAGATGGGTGATGATTTAATTGCACTTCTTTCTACAGGATTAAGAATTATTCTCTTAACGCGTAAGTTACCTTCTTATTCAAATTGTCTAAAAATGGAACTTTCTGCGATAACAGAGTGGAATGCTTTAATACATATATTTGAAGCCCATCTTGGACGTTCTATTGAAGCATATGAGCTAGATGACTTTAAACGTATACTCAATAGTATTGAGAATCATACGCTTATTCTAGAATTAATTGCGAAACAGATTGCGAATAGTCATATAACTATTTCTAGTGCAGCAGCTCTTACAATTGAGAATGGTTTTTCTACAATTGCGCCTGAGAAGGTGGATTACGAAAGAGATAGTAAACAAACAAGTGATACGATTGGACATATTATAGATGCTTTATTTGTCACAAATATGCTTTCTTCACAAAAGAAGGTCTTAATGAAGGTACTTTCTTTGATTGGTGATGAAGGAATAGAGATAAATACATTCCAGAGAATAATGCAACTTGAGTCTAAAGATGATTTAAATGAGTTAATTAAAGATGGCTGGATTACTATTTCTAGGGATATGGTTTCAATGAACAATGTGATTCAAGAAGCTGTACATCGATGGGTTTGGACAAATGATTCTATTCATGCTGCTAGACAGTTCTTATCATATTTTTATATAGAAATTCATTTAGAATCCACAAAGAATAATTATCCTAAGAAACTTAGATCAGAGTCATTAAAAGGTAAATGGATAATCAATAAACTATATAAGTGGCAAAAAGGTCTTATTGGGAAGGTAAACCAAGAAAGACATGCACGTATTGAAGATGAATCTCCTGCAGACATTGAAAAACTAACAAAATTACTCTATTTAGCTGAAGGCATTATTAAACAATGTCAAAGAGAGAAAGTCATTTGTGATACAGATCTATTCACAAACCTGCAGGTTGTAGTTTTACTCAATATGCCTCGTTATAGAGATGACTTTGAAACAAGCAGAATTCTTTCAGATTATATTAAGTCTATTGAGCAAGATGAAGACTCTATGCATAAAATGAAACTAGATGCGGTTGTGATTATGCAGATTTATGAATTGATTTTCTCAATTTATGCCAATCACGAAGATTTAGAAGGTATGCAGGATATACTAGTACGCGCTAAAAAAGCATCAAGCTATTTCCATAGGAAAGAAGCTTATGCAATTTACTATAATATGCTTTCTGAGTATTATGATATTCTTCTTGATGGCTTTTATGATACAGACAATCAAGATGAAGAACGAGTACTCAACAAGATGCTTGACGCTATTGAAAAAACATTATTTTATTCTAAACAAAATATTTCTTATGATATCAATCATTTGTATGTAAAAAATATTTTGGCTAAAGCCACAATCTTGATGCGAAGTAATCGAGGTACGATAAGAAAAATCGATAAGCTGATTACTAACGCAAAGAAAATAATCATAGTAAATACAACGGAATATGCGGATGTTCGATTGCAGTATTATTTAGTATGTGCCTGGTATTATGCGTTAGTACAAGATGACAAAGATATGGCAGAAGTATTTATCAAAGATGCACTAGAGTTAGCCAATGTTATAATTCCAACAGATTTACAGAAAATTGAGGATGTGATTATTCCTTGCGCCAATATTTACTTTGAATTGTGCTGTTATAATCAAGCAATTGGTTTACTTTATAAAGGCACACGTCTTTGTTTTAAGCATATCAATACTGACTCCTATGCGTTTATCAGACAGCAGCTCTATAATCATTTCTTTCAGGTTGGCATAGAAGCACAACAATTAGAATGGTGTCGAAAGATGATCAAACTTATAGAAATAGAGAATAAAGAAATTGTGGATGATAAAAATAGAGTGATTATTCCAGAAGAGGTACGAAGTTTATAGTGTAAGTATCCAAGTCTGAACTATTATAGTTCAGGCTTTTTTGTTTGCATCCACAAAACCAGATATAAAAATCACCATGTTATGTTTTGGTCAGAAAAAGGAAGGAGAATGCATATGAATAGGTATTAAGAATAAATTCAATCATACGAATAATAATGAGGAGGCTTAATTATGAATAAGAAAATATTTATTGTGATTATGAGTTTATTAGTTAGTTTAACTGGATGTGGTAGTAGTAAGACTACGAGTAGTAGTCCAAAGGAAAAAATCAATATAAAAGATATTGCTTGGAATGTGGATGAAGGTATTGTGGATGGAGAACGTTGTGTACTTTTTGACTATACGAATAATACAAATTATACAATCACCGGCTTTGAACTTACATTTAAAGAAAAAAAGAATATAACTAAAGAAGAAAAATCAAAATTATATTCAGAAGTTAAAGAGTCATGTGGATTAACTGATGAATACAAGAATAGTTCTATTTCTATGTATGCGGATAGTAATCAGGTTGTGAATAAAAAAGAATCTATTTCGAATGTGCATTGTTGTTACGATAACTATTATTATGTAAAGAATATTAATCACTATAAGTTGATGGAACCTGATATTGCGACTATTAAGTATATTGATAATAATAAGGTCTATACTGAATACTATGATTTTAGTGCAAAAAAATATTCTCTTGATAAAGATTCACAGACAGCCTATCAATGGTCTAAAACAGAATTAGGAGATAAAATTCCTAAAACAAATGCAAAGGTAGTAGAAATCATCAGAGATGATCAAATAAACTTTACATTTGAAGCTTATGGATTGTCACGAGATCAGTTTAATGCTTATGTTGAAGAATGTGAAAAACGTGGCTATAACGTTGATTTGAGTTATGTTGATGGATTCTATAGCGCAAATAGTAAAGAAGGCTATAATATCAAGGCAGTGTATGATGAAGATGATCATCGAATTACTGCAGGCATAAATTCTCCAAAAGCTAATTATGAATAATGTAAAGGCGGTTCACTTAATAATGTGAATCGCCTTTATTCATTTCCTTTACACTTTGTCTTTTACGTATTGTGAATGGCACAATTGAGCGTGTCGCAAACATGGTAGGTGTTTCTATATGTTTAATAAGCTGGACAACTGCTTCCATGCCTAACTGATTTGGGCTTACATCAATAGAAGTTAGTGGTGGTTCTGAGAAACGCGCAAAGATAGAATTATTAAAGCTCACAATAGAAATATCATCAGGTATTTTCTTTCCTACTTCAGTAATTAGTCTAACCATAATGACTGCATAAATATCATCACATACCACAAAGGCGCTCGGACAGTCATCACTTCTTAATAATTCAAGTATTTCATTGGGGTTATAGGAATAGCTTGAAGAAAGATTCTTAATATAGTCTTCTTTCACTTCATAGCCTGCTTCGGATAAAGCTTGTATATAACCAAGACGTCGATCTATAGAATACTGCACATCTTTTTTCTCACCAATATAACCAATCTTTTGATGTCCTTTTTTTAATAAGTATTTCACTGCCTCATAGCCTGCCTGGATATTATCTGTATCTACACTGACTGATGTAATGGAATCCATTGGTGGTTTACCAATCATAATATAAGGAATCATACGTTCTCTTAAATAGTCTGTCACAGAAGATTCTATTTTTGTATTGAGGAAGATATATCCTTCACAATCCGCAATTTCCATACTTGTCTTCATTTCTCTTGTATCTGCACCAGTAATAATATGAAGACTATAACGCCCTTTATTACACATATAACTAATACCTCTTATTATTTCTAGATAGAATGGATTCTCATAGACATCTACCATAGAACGAGGAAAGACAACACCAACATCATGTTTCTTAATATGTGATTTATCATATACATAACCGAGTTCATCCATTACTTTACGTACTTTTTCTTTCGTTTCTTCACTAATAGAATAATGATTATTAATTGTACGAGATACAGTAGATGGAGATACACCTGCTTTTTTCGCGATATCTTTAATTGTGATACTCATTTAAATCACCTCACTTTTATTATACTTATTATTGTTGCGTTGCGCTAACATTTGCATATTATATGCGTAAATACCCTATTTTGTTGCATAAAATCTATTGTGTAAGTGTTTACAATCATTAAAATAGAATTTGTAAGAAAAAGGGAGTAAGACATAACCTTATTAAAAGGAGGAAAAAGAAAATGAAGTTCATGACACTTAACACACATTCACTAAGTGAATGTGATGAAAAGAATAAGCTCCAGACAATTGCGAATTTTATTCTAAATCATGATGTTGATGTCATTTGTTTACAAGAAGTCAATCAAAGTATGACTGCAAAAAGTGTTTCTACCGACAGATCTTATGTCGGTAGAGACATTATTAAAGAAGACAATTATGCACTTGGATTAAGCCAATTACTTGGTGATCAATACAATTGGAACTATATACCAGTTAAAGTAGGTTATGGCAAGTTTGATGAAGGTGTAGCTATCTTCTCTAAGTACCCAATTGTGAATAGTGAAAATACTTTATTGACGCAAACCAATGATTATACGTTCTGGAAGAAACGTAATTCTCTTGGAGTAGAAATAGTAAAAGAAAACACACATTTCTGGGTTTATACAGCCCATTTAGGATGGTGGAATGATAATGAGGAACCTTTCATCAACCAATGGCATAAGCTCAATGTTGTGTCGAATAAAGAAGTCCCTGTTTACTTAGCAGGAGATTTCAATGCACCTGATATTATTCCAAACCAAAGTTATGAGATTATTAAAGAAGATGGATGGTTTGATACACGTGACTTAGCGGATGATGTCCAAGGTCGTTTTACTGCTCAGGGTAAAATAGACGGATGGGATGAGGCAGTAGATGGTATGCGTATTGATTATATCTGGTGTAATAAAAAAGAACATGTAAAAAGCCATCATGTTGTATTTGATGGTACACATGAAGATGTAGTTTCTGATCATTTTGGATTATTTATGGAGGATAGTTTATGAGAAAAAGTGGTGTGTTATTATCCGTATCATCTTTACCTAGTAAGTATGGTATTGGTTGTTTTGATGAAGCTGCTTATAAGTTTGTGGATGATCTAGTAGAAGCTAAACAAACATATTGGCAGATTCTCCCTTTAGGTATTACTGGTTATGGTGATTCACCTTATCAGTCATTCTCTACTTTTGCAGGTAACCCATATTTTATTTCTTTAGATGAGTTTGTGAAATGTGGTTATTTAAAGGAAGAAGATCTACCAGAGGCAGATATAAACAGTGATTATGTTGATTATTCTTATCTCTATGAAAATAGATATGCATTATTAAAGAAAGCGTATGAGAATTCACATATTACTGATAATGAAGATTTTAAAGCTTACTGTAAGGACAATGCATGGTGGCTAGAAGATTATGCATTATTTATGGCAATAAAAGCATCTTATGATAACCAAGGCTGGGAAAATTGGCCTCTAGAATTACGTTTAAGAAATGATGCGTCCCTTACTGAAAAACGTAACGAACTAAGTGATGACATTAATTACCATAAGTTCTTACAGTACTATGTATGGAAACAATGGTATGCATTAAAGGATTATGCGAATAGTAAAGGGGTAGAAATCATTGGTGATATTCCTATCTATGTCGCATATGATTCATCTGATGTATGGGGACAGCCAGAATTATTCCAGCTAGATCCTGAAGTAAAACCAACTGCAGTTGCAGGTGTACCACCTGATGGTTTCTCTGCTGATGGACAGCTTTGGGGTAATCCACTTTATGATTGGAAGAAACATAAAGAAACAGGTTATGCATGGTGGATCCAAAGAATTGCATATTGTAAGAAAGCTTACGATGTTGTACGTATTGATCACTTTAGAGGTTTTGATGAATATTTCTCAATTCCTTATGGTGATACAACTGCAAGAAATGGACATTGGGAAAAAGGTCCAGGCTATGACTTATTTAAGACAGTTGAAGAGTCTTTAGGAAAACTCAATGTAATTGCAGAAGACTTAGGTTATTTGACTGATACAGTTAAACAGATGGTCGCTGATTGTGGTTATCCAGGTATGAAGTTATTTGAATTCGCATTTGATTCACGTGATTCTTCTGGCACAAGCAACTATCTACCTCACAACTATACAGAAAATTCAGTTGTTTATACTGGAACTCATGATAATGAAACAATGATCGGATGGCTTAAAAATATTTTGCCTGAAGAAAGACAGATGTTGAAAGACTATCTACACTATGATGGTGATGATGACGCTGTTCTAGTGGATATGAGTATTGATTGTATTATGGCAAGTGTAAGTGATAAGTGCATTGTACCAATGCAGGATTACTTAAAGCTTGATAATACAGCACGTATGAATAAACCTAATACTTTAGGTAATAACTGGATGTGGCGTTTAGATAAGAATGCCTTTAATGATTCATTAAAGGAACGAATGCGTGATATTACAGTAAAAACAAACCGTATTTAAAGGAGATTTCCTCCTAATCAGGGTTCTTAATGAACTCTGATTTTTTTTATTGATTTTCTTTCTTATATACTTTATTTTATTTACGAGGTGTATAAAATGAAAAGAAATTATCCAAGTATTATTATTACTCCTGAAGGAGAAAAATGGCTCGATAAAGGGCAGATGTGGATGTATAAGAATAATCTAGGTAGTCTAGATGATTCTATTGAGAATGGTTCTTTAGTAGATATTATGACGACTCAAGGACGTTATTTAGGTACAGGTTTTCTTTCTAAAGAAAGTCATATTACAGTACGTATCTTAACTAAAAATCAAAATGAAGTGATTGATAGAGAATTCTTTAAAAAGAGAATTCAGTTTGCCTATGATTTTAGAAAGACAGTAGAAAAAGATAACTTAACTAATTGTCGTCTTGTATTTGGCGAAGCAGATAGCTTGCCAGGCTTAACTGCAGATCGTTATAATGAAATCATTGTGACTCAGATTACATCTTATGGTTTAGATTTAATCAAGGATATGATTTATGAATTATTATTAGAAGTATTAAAAGAAGATGGTCAGAATGTATCTGCCATCTATGAAAGAAATGATGTTAAAGTACGTGCGAAGGAAGGTTTAGAACTCTATAAAGGATTCTGGAAACCAAGCACATTACCTACTACAACAGTTATTAATGAAAATGGTTTGAAACTTAATGTAGATGTAGAAAATGGTCAGAAGACTGGTTACTTCTTAGATCAGAAATCTAATAGAGTATTACTTAGAAACATGTCTGCAGGTAAGACAGTATTAGACTGTTTTAGTCATACAGGTGGTTTCGCATTAAATGCAGCAATTGGAGGGGCTAAATATGTCACTGCTGTAGATGTTTCTCAGACAGCTTTAGATCAAGGTCTTGCGAATGCAAAGATGAACCACTTAGAAGAAAGAATGTCTTTTGTACAGGATGATGTCTTTGATTACTTAGATAAATGTCATAAGGGACAGTATGATATTATTGTCTTAGATCCACCTGCATTTACTAAATCAAGAAGAACTGTCAACCATGCTTATAATGGCTATAAGAATATTAATATGAAAGCTATGAAGCTTTTAAGACAGGGTGGATATTTAATTACATGCAGCTGTTCACGTTTTATGGAAACTGCACTCTTTGAACAGATGTTAAGAGAATCCGCAAAAGAATGTGGAGTGACTCTAAAACAAGTATCAGTGACTCAACAGAATGCCGATCATCCAATTCTTTGGACTATGGAAGAAACATCTTACTTAAAATTCTATATCTTCCAGATTATTTAGAAGTCTTCGGACTTCTTTTTTAATGCTTCATAAAATTTATTTTTATATTTATAGCTTAGCTTAAATATCTCTAGATTAAGATAGATATCTAATTGATTAATTTTAGTAATATAACGCGTATTTACACATGTATTCTTATTAATTTGTACAATCTGTTTAGAACCAATCTCTTTTAATATCACCTTTAAAGGTTTATAGAGATGATAGTTCTTTTCTTTTGTATATATTGTAGTGAGATGTTCATGTGTATGTATGTAGATAATATGATTAATAGGAATAGAAATATCTTTAAATATAGTATATGTATATTGAATATGGAAATAAAATTATAATAATCTAAAAATCAGATACAGATGAATAATGATATTTTAAATATGTCATAGTATCAAGAGATAAAATAATTATTATGTTGTTTGAATTCATAATTATACTAAGCTATTCATATGTAATCATATTTATTCATATAAAAAAATTGAAATTTACATATAAATACATTATACTATGAGTAGAGAGGAGAAAGGCAATGATAAAGACATTGAATGATAAGTGGTTGGGAATAGAAGAAGTTGCTAATTACCTCGGGGTAAATAAGGATACAGTAAGAAATTGGATCAAGAATGGCGATTCAGAAATCCCAGTATATAAGATAGGTCGTCAATGGAAAATTAAACTATCTGAGTTAGATGAATGGATAAAGAGTGGCAAAAGTTCATTTTAAAGGAGGAAAAAATGAAAAACAGTAAAGTGATTGTACCACCAATAAAATGTCAAGGTATTAAGACAAAAATTGTTCCGTTTATAAAGGAAAAGGTTGAAAGAAATATGGATGGAGTTTGGATTGAACCTTTTGTTGGAACAGGCGTTGTAGCATTTAATATGGCTCCTCAAAAAGCTGTTCTTTGTGATAAAAATCAGTATGTAATTGCTTTCTATCAAGGAATACAAAATGGAACTATTACAAGTCAGACTGTAAGAGAGTTTCTTGAATTTCACGGTAAAAAGTTGAAGGAAGGGGGAGTAACTTATTATAAAGAGATGAGAGATGCGTTTAATCAGAATGGAAATCCGTTATATTTTTTATTTCTTAATAGATCGGATTTTAATGGTATGATTCGTTTCAATCGTAAGGGGCAATTCAATGTTCCATTTTGTCAAAAGCCAAATAGATTTGCGAAGGCGTACGTTACTAAGATTTGCAATCAAGTAGAAAATGTTGCTGAAATAATGAAAGGTAAAGATTGGACATTTAAATGTTGTTCTTGGCAAGAAGCTTTTGATGGAGCAACTGAGGATGACTATATTTATCTTGATCCACCTTACATAGGTCGAGATACTTCTTATGTAGGTGAATGGCCAGAAGAAGAAGCAATTCAATTAGCTGAGTATGCACATAATACACCTGCAAATGTTTGCTTATCTATGTGGAAAGAAAATAAGTTTAGAAGAAATGACCATTTATTTGAATACTGGTCAGATTTTAAATGGCATGAGCAAGAACATTTTTACCATATTGGAGCAAAAGAAAGTAATCGACACCCAATGATTGAAGTATTAGCAATCAAACGATAAAAAAGGGCTGTAACGAGTAGGTAGTATTTACTACTATCTTAAGCGTTACAGTCCCTCTTTGTTTTTACAAAAACTATAATGAGTTATTTACTCGTCATAGTATCTTATTTATTATGCTTTTTTTTGTATGTATTTACTTTTTGAATAATTTCAGTTGAATTGAAATTATGAAGAAGTTCAACTGTTGAAATGTTATGTGGTAACCATTCAATAAATTCATCAAGTGATGTATATGCTCGTTCTGTTGCGCGATATTTAGGGTAATATTTCCAATAAATATCAAAGGCATCTTGACCTAATTCACTGAAAGGACCTAGACCTTCTTTTAAATCATCAAAGCTTTTTGTAGGGAATGATCCAATATTTTCAGTATTTCCAGAGCCAGGTTTATCACCAGCAATCTTATATTTTTCTTGAATGAAGTATTTCACATCGTAATAAGGACAAGTAATCTGATTGCGATCTGAGTAATCGTAAACACGACTTTCTTGAGCGGCATCGTTTCTTTTATAAATAAATCCGATTACGTAATGCTTAGAGTAATCAGTGTATTTATATTCAATGTTTTTAGAGTTGTTACGCATATAAGAACCGAATGAACCAAGTGTAAATTTGATTTTGGATTGATCAGAATTTATATATGTAGTTTTTATGTCAATTGCAATCTTCTCTTTTGAATCTTCGGATTTCATCATAATAAAATCAGGATAAACTGTTTGAGATTCTGGTGTTTTTAAAATATACCCATTCTCAGAAGCAATTTGTTCAAGAATTGGTTGAGCGAACATTTCGAAAATTCTGCCAATAATTTTAGAATCAGTTCCTAAAGTGTGTATTTTGTTTGTGGAATCTATTATTCCATAAGCATCAAATTTAACATTAGCCATTTTTTGATAAAAGCTAGACATGATAAGATCAGACATTATCTATATTCCTCCGAATGTAATTATTTGTTGACACTTCAGTACATGATGTGATTATGCTACAAAAACAGTAAAGTATAAAATCACTATTAAAGCAAATATTCTTTGAATAGCACAAATATATCTTTGGAATAAGCGGATTAATGCGAGAACTTTAAATTTAATTGATAATTAAGGTTAAAGTATGCAGAATGGATTTCTTGTGTTGAGTAAATCATGACTGTAGTGTATCGGAATGACATTTAATGAAATATTAAATACTAATTTAGAAAACTGTCTAATCTTTTTATGTTTCATAATAGAAACAGTAAAGAGTTTTCCAGAAGAGGTTATATAAGTATTGCGTTTGAGTATATTTTAAATCTTAAAATAATTGAAATATAAGACATCGATGACTTTGTTACATTATTTTGATTAGGATTTATAATATGTTAATTATAATGAAAAAAGCTTAGCGTCCTGTACTATTTTTTTCGGATATTTCCACTTCCATAAACAATTCACTTATTGTGATATTTAATCCTTCAGCTATTTTTTTATATTGTTTATAGAGATGTTTCTTCTTCCTGCCTCTACAGATGCTAAATAAGTTCTGTCCATATTAATAGATAGAGCAAATTTTTCTTGACTCATCCCCATTTTTTTTCTTAAATAATGTACGCGCAGTCCAAACGCTTTTTGAATATTCAAAGAAATTCACCTCCAAAAATGTCATTCTTATTAAACTATTTTATATGAAATGTTGTAAATAATACAACGGATTATAAGTAACAAATTAGTTCTCTCAAACTATTTGTGAATAGATACTCAAGTTAAAAAAGTAATGAATTAAGCAAATTATAATATTATAATCAAGAACTACATACGAGTATGATGTATCATGTTTTTAGAAATGCAATTAAAAAGTGCTGAAGTTGAAAAGATATTTTTTCAGTCATAGAAAGGATGTTTAGCATTTAAATAAAATTCATTGGAATAGCCATGATAGTTATGCTTCTGAATACTGATATTTTGCAGAAACACTTCCTTGAAAATATCGTACTATTTCTTTTGTTATTAAAAATAAGTATCTATAATTTAACTATGGTATGTATGCATTTATATCGATGTTTATTAATGTAAAAAAAACGGTTACCCGTTTTTCTTTTTTAAGATGACTTTTGTAACGATGATGATTAATACTAATACAATCGCAGATGAAATATAGAAAGTATTCATTAGTGGTGGTTTAGTAAACCACTTAGTAGACTTTGCAATCATACGTGCAGCTAAAGCAATTGAATAACCAGTAGAAGCAGCACCTACTAAAGCAAGTAATGCTTTAAATAATTTTCCTGTAACTTCAGTAAATAAAATTGCGATTGCTAGAGTACATAACGCAATGAATATATATATGACTAATTGCATCGGGGAAACCTCCTTTTCACACTTAGTAAAAGATATCATAAAATCACCCTTTTTGCAATTGTGTTCGATTAATTAGAGTATAATTCTAAATTGCATTAAGTAATAAATTTAATTTTATTTTGGTTTTGGAGGTCATAATATTTATAAATATTCGATCTGTTTAAGTAAATTGTTGCTTTCAGAATATCTTATTGAAGATTATGCGCATAATGAAAACATCCACGAATAGTGGATGTTTTTAAATCTGTGGTTTGATTAATACTCTTCCTGTACCGCGATAAACATTAACTAAACCTTCACCACTCATAGCTGAACCAATGAGTGTTTTACCGCTTCTTTCTACTGTAAAGTCAAGGTTTTCACTCCAGGCAATGGCGAATGAACCGTCAATCTTTAACGTATCGTTATGTAAATCTATTGTGATAAGTTCTTCTTGTGGTACATCACATTCTAAGACTACTTTACCAGAACCTTTTAGACATAGATTAAATAATCCTTCTTCACCAATAGTTTGTCCTGATACACTTTTAATCATAGATGCACTTAAGCTGACTTTGGTTTCAGATGCACAATATAAACCATCCTCTACACATATCGCTCCATTCCAATCATCTAGATCTTCAATAATATAATGTTTATAACTTGGTTCTGTGACTATTACACCTGTACCAACATATTGTGGCTTAATAGTGGATTCACCTGTGACCTGCGCATTAAAGAACTTTTTAATTGTATCTCCAATACCCTTTAAACCTGTTGTCTGATGTACATCACCCACATACCATTGCATTGCCCCTGGCTGTATATTGACACTTTCATCATTTAAAGTAATCATTAGTTGTCTTTTCTTTACATTCATCTGACTCATATAGAACTTAGTTTGTGCATCCTCTGCAGTACAGCTTAAATCCTTATCATATTGAATGACTTTAAAAATCCCTTTACGACTTACTACAGAAACATTACTATTATCTTCAAAATTAAAAATTTGGAATCCCATAAGAAAACCCTCCTTGACACTATTATATACGAAAAAAAGGTCTTATGACCTTTTTAAATCTTAATAATACCATTTACAGCTTTTTTCTTTAATTCTTCAATAATAGAGACTCCTGCACTCGTACCAATACGTGTCGCTCCATTTTGAATCATCTTAATAAAAGTATTTGCATCTCTAATACCACCTGCAGCTTTTACTTCTACTTCATCACCCACATATTTCTTCATTAATGCGACATCTTCGAATGTTGCACCACCTGTTCCAAAACCAGTAGATGTTTTAATAAAATCAGGTTTAACTTCTTTCGCAATTTCACATAACTTGATCTTTTCTTCATCTGCAAGATAACAGTTTTCAAAGATTACTTTACAAGGAATATGATGCGCATGACATGCATCTACAATCTGTGTCATTTCATCTTTAATATAATCCCAGTTCTTATTCTTAACTTCTGTTTGATTAATCACATAATCAATCTCTGTAGCGCCTTCTTCAATCGCATTATTTGTATCAAATACCTTAGAGGCAATAGTAGTTTGTCCTAAAGGAAATGAGATGGCAGCTCCTACATGAATATCAGTGCCCTTTAGTAGTTCTGCACATAAATGAGACTGTACTTGATTGATTGCAACCATTTTAAAATGATAATCCTTAGCCTCATTACATAGTTTTTCCATATCTTTACTAGAAGCATCAGTATGAAGATTAGTATGATCAATCATCTGTGCTAATTCATCAATAGTATATTCTTTCATAATCATCTCTCCTTTACATATATACTAACATTATAATTTTATTATGTCAATATTATGTAAATATATCACTTGTGTTTTTTGTGTGATAAAATAGTATATATATAGGGAGGAGGGACTCTTATGAGCGCTTTATATTTAGATGTAAAGAAAGACTTATTAGATAAAATTACATCGGGTGAATATTCAGAAGGAACTATTATTCCTACAGAACATGAACTTTCTGATTTATACAATGTGAGTCGTCCAACGATTAGAAAAGCTGTGCAAATCTTAGTAGATGCAGGTTATTTAGAAAAGAAAAAGAAACGTGGTACGATTGTATGTGCACCTAAAGTAATTCAAGATTTTACTCAATCAATATCAAGCTTTGATACACAGATGAAAAGACATGGTGTTGTATCTAAAACACAGGTGATTACATTTAAAATGGAAGAAGCATCTAAAGAGATTGCGAAATCTTTACAGATTCATGAAAAAGATTTAGTTTATAAGCTTGTTCGTTTACGTTATACAGATTATAATCCCAATGTCTTTATTACAACCTATATTCCTGTTTCTTTATTTCCGGGTTTACTCGATACCGACTTTACGCATATTAGACTCTATGATGTTTTTGAGAAACAGGGACATAGTATTAATACAATTGATCGTACATTAGAAATAGCTCTCGCAGATGATACTATTGCGGATATGTTAGATATAAATGAAGGAGACCCACTATTCTATTTCCGCTCTATTGGTTATGATACACAAAAGAATTCAATAGAATATTCTATTGCCCGTTATAGAGGAGATATTAATACATTCACATTACATCTTAATCAGCACAAAGGAGATTAGTATGAGCTACCGTTTAAAATACCATGTATGTCCTGAACATGGCTGGATCAATGATCCAAATGGTTTTTCTTATTTCCGGGGATATTATCACTTATTCTATCAATACTACCCAGATGAACCTGTATGGGGACCTATGCATTGGGGCCATGTAAGAAGTAAGGATTTAGTTCACTGGGAGAACTTACCGATTGCCTTAATTCCAGGAGATAAAGAAGATCTTGATGGCTGTTTCTCAGGAAGTGCAGTAGAATACAACAATCGTTTGTATCTAATTTATACAGGTAATATATATGATGATCCTGAACATACCACATTCCATCAGAATGTGAATATTGCCTGGAGTGAAGATGGTATTCATTTTCATAAGTATGAAGGAAATCCAGTGATTAGTGAACTACCTGAAGATAATACATATCATTTCCGTGATCCTAAAGTATGGCGAGAAGATGATCATTTTAAGATGATTATTGGTGGTCAGAAGGAAGATGGAAGAGGACATGTACTCATTTATCAATCAGATGATTTAATCAATTGGGACTATTTAGGTGAATATGGGCATGCTTCTACAATTGATCATGAAGGTAAGATGTGGGAATGTCCTGATTTATTTAGACTTAATGGAGTGAATGTATTACTCATGTCACCACAAGGTATTAAAGAAGATGGTGAAAAATACAGAAACTACCATCAAACAGGTTATAAGATCAAAGATACATTTATTGAATTAGATCATGGGCATGACTTCTATGCAGCGACTACAATGCTTGCACCAGATGGTAGACGTATACTCATGGCTTGGATGGATATGTGGCATAGTGAATTCCCTGAAAAAGAAGAAGGGTGGTCAGGGGCTATGACCTTCCCTAGAGAACTTACTATTCATGACAATCATCTCTATATGATGCCAGTAGAAGAACTTGCATTATTAAGATGTGAGTCTAAAAAAGTAGAAGTCACAGACTATCTACTTCTTTCTAGACAAGTAGAAATAGATTTAGATATTTATGATGGTGTATCTCTCAATCTAAGTAATCTTTATACACTTACAGTAAACAATCATAAAGTAACTGTAATGAATCAGACAGAACGTGTAGGGACTATTAAAGAATATCAGTCTATGAAGCTATTGATTGATTCTAGTAGTGTAGAAGTATTTATAAATGGTGGAGAACTTGTCTTTACAGATAGAGTTTATTTTAAAGACACACCAGTGCTTTCACTTAATAAAAAGATGACTTGTAGAATCACAACATTAAGCGAATGATATTTCCAAGGGGGGAAAAATATATGAAAAAAATAGAATTTAAGTCTATGTTGGTGTCTATTATTCTTGTATTACTAATTTATTATTTCTATACGCCAGCATTAAATATTCATGCGATAGAATTCTGGATATTTATTATTGTCGCGTTATGTATTTATGGTGCTTCTACTTCTTATAGCACATTACTTGGTAAGAAATTTAAACCTGAAAAGGTAGGTTATTTAGGTGCTGCAGTGGCATTGATTGTGGCAGGTGTTTTAGTGACTGATTTATTCACAAGTAAGATCTTCCATGCATCACGTTATGCAAGTCGTATAGAAGTAGAAAATGTAAAGTTTAATAATAAAACATTACATGAAGTAGACTTCTCTAAGACACCTATTATTGACCGTAAGAGTACTGTAAAGCTTGGAGACAAGGTCATGGGTGAGATTCCAGAATATGTCTCTCAGTTTGAAGTAAGTAATGATTATACACAGATTTCTTATAAGAATAGTGTCTATCGTGTCACTCCACTTGAATATGCAAGTTTCTTTAAATATCTTACTAATAGTAAGAATGGTATTCCTGCTTATATTACAGTGAATTCTACTAATGGTAAGGCAGAAATCGTTAAGTTAAAGGATTTAGGTTTAAATGGTATGAAATATGTACCTTCTGCCATTCTTAATCATAATTTAAATCGTAAACTACAATTATCTTATCCTACATCCATCTTTGGTTCTCCTTCATTTGAAGTAGATGAAAAAGGACATCCATGGTATGTATGTACAACATATACTTACTTTGGTGTAAGCAATAAGAAGAAGGTTACAGGTGCTGTCCTCTTTGATCCAATTACTGGTAAATCTAAGAAATATGATAAAGACAAAGTACCGAAATGGGTGGATCGTGTATATCCAGAAGAACTCATTATGACTGAAATAGATGAAAACGGAAGCTTACAGGATGGATTCTTTAACTCTGTCTTAGGACAGAAGAATGTGACAGTCACATCTGAAGGTTACAACTATTTAGAAAAAGATGGCGATATCTGGATCTATAGTGGTATTACTTCTGCAAATAAAGATTCATCTAACTTAGGATTTGTATTATCTAACTTACGTACACATCAGACTTTACGTTTCTCTTGTTCTGGGGCGAATGAAAAAGCCGCAATGAAATCTGCAGAAGGTGAAGTTAAGAACTATGGTTATGATGCCACATTCCCATTGTTAGTCAATGTAGGTGGTCATCCTGTTTATTTGATTTCACTTAAAGATAGTGGAGGACTTATTAAGCAATATGCGATGGTAGATGCGAAAGATTATCAGAAGGTATCTGTTTATTCTGCAGATTCAGTTAAGAATCTAGAATTACTTAAGAAGAGTTTCCTTTCTTCTCAGACAATTACAGAAGAGTCTGATGCCGAAACTAAGAAGAAGGATATCACAATCGCAAATGTACAAATTCTTAATGTAGATGGCAAATCTAAGCTATTTATCGTGGATACAGAAGGTAAGAAATACAAAGCAGTCATTACATCAGAAAATGAAAACACACTGGTTTTCTTAAAAGCAGGTGAAACAATTCATATTCGTTATATTGAAATGAATGATGTAAATGTGATTAAGAGTGTAGGTGAATAAAATGAAAAGAATAATGAAGATTTTTACAGTTACTTTAGTATGTTTATCATTATGTGGATGTTCTTATTTCAAATCTAAGCTCAATGACATTAAAGGTAGTTTGATTGGGAATGGTTATACAATTGATACATATGATAATTATGGTAATAAAGTATTTGAAACAAAAGGTCAGAAGATCAAAATCACTGGTAATAAAGTAAAAGAATCATCATATAATTCTGATGGCAGTGTAAAAGAAACATATAGTCTTTCTTCAGTTGTTACTATCACAATTGATGGGAATGAAATAGAAAGCTGTGGAGATACATGTATCTTTGAACAGAAGGGATTAGATGCAGAAGTAGACTTTACTAAGAAGCATATCAATAGTACTGCAGACGGAATTACAGCCAATACAGCTATCGCAAATTACTTAAATAAGTATAAGAACTTGTTTGGTAAAAGAAGAGTCGTAGTCGTTAAGTCTCAATTAGGTCAGCCTATTAAGGCTTATCAGGGTGATGATGTGTATTGGGAAATTCCTGAAAACCTTCCTAAGATGACTAAACTCATGATTGATGGTAAAGCACTTTATATTCATCGTGCGAATTTCCAGATTATTGATTCAGATTGTTTAACAGAAGAGTAGCGCGTCTACTCTTTTTTAGTTGACTATTAACCTTGCTTTTGGTTTATTGTGACTGTCATGGTGAAAATGATGCACCTATCTTACCAGATGTTGGTATCTTTGCGTCATTTGATCCCGTTGCCTTAGATCAAGCATGTGTAGATGCATGCTTGCATGCAACACCTATGCCTAATAGTCAATTATCTGATAACTTAGCTGATCCACATTGGCATCACCATCAGGATAACTTCCTAGACTCAAATCCTAATGTCAGATGGAAAGAAACATTAGAACATGCGGAAAAGATTGGTTTAGGTACAAGAGAATATGAACTTATTCAAATGAAAAGAAGAATTGAAATAACTCAATTCTTCTTTTCATTTGTTTGTTTACGATATTGTGTGGGTGAACAATGATATGTCTTACTAAACTTTTTAGAAAAGGCGAGAGCATCAATAAAGCCCACACTGGCTGCAATTGTAGATACAGGGAGATTTGTACTCTGTAACAAGCCTGCAGCCTTTTTTAATTTAATTGAAAGCAGATATTGTTTAGGTGAAATATCAAATTTCTGATGAAATAATCGTGTCATATAATTTGCATGAATACCAAACTTATCCGCAATCTCACTCATTTTAAGGTTATATTGATAATTCAAATCCAAATAAAGACGAATTTCTTCGGCAAGTGAATACTTCACATTATTATTGAAATGGATATTTAACTCTTCATACAACATTGCGAAAATATGAAGAAGTATACTATTTGATTCAAAATATTCAGCATCCGTATTAAAGGATAAATCTAATAGATGTTCAATCTGTTTATAATATTGATTCACATCAACATTATGAATAATGTATTGATCATGTGTATCTTTTGTAAGGGAGTAAAAATATTGTTCCGCATTAATACCTAAGAAATTAACCCATCCATATTTCCATGGATGGTTTTTATCTGCTTGATAGGTAGCCACCTTATTGGCAGGAATGAGGAAAATATCTCCTGCCTTGACATCAAAGGAATGTTCATTAATAGTCAGTTGTCCTTTTCCAGAGAAGACAAAATGCATCACATAATAAGATCTTACAATAGGCCCATAGGTATATTCACTTTTACATTGTTCTATTCCAGCACTGTATAAAGACAAATCCGTATTGGCTTTATAGGTTTTGCTGTGAATACGTTCTTTATATTCTTTCATATGATCCCCTAAGTTAGTTTTTTCCATATATTCGTTATGTATTTCTATTCTTATTATATTCTTGACGTTGTTTAATGTAAATAAAGTGAGGGTTATGTATGAAAAATAGAAAACAAGCATATCATATAGAAACAGAAAAAGGGTTAATCAATGACCCAAATGGGCTTTCCTATTTTAAAGGAAAGTATTATGTCTTTTTCCAATGGAATCCTAATGCGACAGACCACTCATATAAAGTATGGGGAAAAACAACCTCTCAAGACCTTATACATTGGAGTGAGCCAGTAATCGCATTACAAGCTTCTGAATCTTATGACAAGGATGGGACGTATTCAGGAAGTGCAGTCAGTGATGGTGAGACACTATCTCTTTATTATACGGGAAATGTGAAAGTAAATGGTGTCAGATATCCTGAACAATGTCTTGCACAGTCTGAGGATGGTATACATTTTAAGAAATATGGTTCTGTACTCTCTCTTCCTGATGATTATACAGGTCATTTTAGAGATCCTAAAGTGACCAAGGAAGATGTCTGGAAAATGATTATTGGAGGACAGAATAAGAAAACAGGAAAAGGAGATATTATTCAATATACATCAATAGATGGAACCTCTTTTAAGTTTAATAAGATCATTGGAATATCTAAACAATATGAAATGATAGAATGTCCTGACTTATTTACACTTGATGCTCATGAAGTATTAATTTATGGTCTGCAGTCAAGAAATAATGATACAGATGAATGTCTTGATGCGCATGCTGTGTATTTAATAGATACATTGAGTGATTTAGATAAAGGACTGCATATGGATGAAGGGTATGATTTTTATGCACCACAAACATTTGTGGATAATCAAGGAAGACGTATTATGCTTGCCTGGATGTCACGTTTTAGTGATGCGCAAGAAGTAGAATTCGCTAAGGATGGACATATTCATTGTCTAACAATGCCTCGTGAATTATTTGTAAAAAAAGGAAAACTGATACAGTCACCTGTAAGGGAGATGTATGAATTATGCCATGAAATTCCTTATACGAATCATATGAAAATACAAAGACAGGCGATGATAGAAATCAGTCCTTTGAAACATATGTCTTTTTCAATCAATAAGGAATTAAGCATTCACTTTGATGAAGGAATAAGTATTGAACGCTATGATTGGGCAGAACAGAAATATCGAAAGAAATCATGGCCTATAAAAATCAATCATATGGAAATATGGCTGGATACATCAAGTGTAGAAATATTTGCGAATAACGGAGAGTTTGTTTATTCTGCACGTCTTGACCCACAGGCTGAAGACTTGCTTCTTGCAAGTAGTAAAGAATCACAAAACATCAACGTATACAGATTGGAGATTTAAAATGATTACAATAAATAATGGTATAATTCATCTTAGAAATACGCATATCAGTTATATATTAGAAGTATTAGATCAAAAGTACATTTTACAAAGATATATAGGGAAACCACTTCGTCATTATCATAAAAGTCCAATGACTTACTACAAACGTAGCTACAATACTGAACATGATGTCAGTATCGAAAATGCATCTTTTGATGATCTTCCTTTTCTCTATCCACAACTAGGTCATGGAGATTATCGTATACCTGCCATTGAAGTAGAAGCACACCATCAACGTTATTGTGAATTATTGTTGAAGGAAGTGCATGTGCTAGATGAAAAGAAGACTCTTCCAGGTTTACCTTCACTTAAAAGTCATGGTAGAAGTGAGACACTAGAAGTAGTCTATGAAGATAAGCCTATTGGCTTAGAAGTGAGTCAATATATCACTATTTATGAGGATTTAGGCGTTCTTTCATTTTCAGCTTCTTTTAGAAGCTGTAAAGAAGATCTTATTCTTTATAATACACAATCTGTTTCTTTAGAACTTCCATCACAGGATTACCAAGTGATGACAATGTATGGCTTACATGCAAAAGAAGGCAATATTCAGCTATCTGCACTTAATACAGGTATATTTCAAATAGAAAGTACAAGAGGCAGCAGTAGTCCACAAATGCATCCATTTGCGGCATTAATATCAGGTTCTGATATATATGCAATGCATTTTATTTATAGTGGAAATTATTGTTGCAAGATACAAAAGGATTCATTTGGAAAAGTTCGTATGCAGATGGGTTTACATCCTTCTATGAATAATTGGCACTTACATAAAGGAGAAGAGTTCTATACACCTGAAGTTGTCGTGAATTATAGTAGTACAGGTTTAGAAGGGATGAGAATGAATTTCCATGAGCTCTATCGTCATCATTTATTACCACAATCACAGGAATTACCTCCTGTATTATTAAATACCTGGGAAGCAATGTATTATGATGTGTCTTTAGAAAAGATTGGAGAACAAGCCAAACGTGCGAGTGAACTAGGTATTGAATTACTTGTCTTAGATGATGGCTGGTTTAGAAAAGAAAATAATAGTCATAATTCTATGGGAGACTGGAAATGTAATACAAGTAAACTTCCAGGTGGTATACAAAAAGCGGCTGAACTTGTTAAATCATATGGTTTGAAATTTGGCTTATGGTTTGAACCAGAAGCAATTAGTAAAAACAGTGATTTATATATATATCATCCAGATTATGCATTATCAGTAGATGGATATGAACCTACTTTAGGTCGTCATGAATATCTTCTTGATCTATCCAGAGAGGATGTCCAGAATTATTTAATTCATATGCTTGATTCTTATCTTTCTACAGGACTAATTGATTATATCAAATGGGATATGAATAGACCTATGAGTGATGTATGTTCTCATATCTCTCAGTATAGTACAGAAGTGGCTCATAGATATATGCTTGGTCTTTATCGTGTGCTTGATGTGATTACATCTCGTTATCCAGATGTTCTTTTTGAAGGATGTTCAAGTGGAGGTGCACGTTTTGATCCAGGTATTTTATGTTATATGCGTCAAAACTGGGCCAGCGATAATACAGATGCACTCGATCGTAGTGTGATTCAAGATAGTTTTAGTCTGCTTTATCCACAATCAGTGATAGGTGCACATATTAGTGCTGTTCCTAATCACCAGACAGGACGTATTACATCCCTAGAGACACGTTATGATATCGCAAAACTATTTAACTTAGGTTATGAACTTGATCTTACAAAGTGTACAGATGATGAATTAGATGATATTAAGAAGCAGATTCAGGAATATAAAACAATAAGAAAAGAAACACTCAACGGTGAATTACATGCCATTGAATGTGATGAAAATCATTTAGGCTGGGAAGTGGTCAGTCTTGATAGAAAGACTGTTTATGTTGTCATAATGACTCGTTTTTATAATCCTCTGACTGCCCAGAAGTACTTTAAATTAACATACTTAGATGAAGATTCTGATTATTTAGAATGTCATACACAAGAAATATATGGTGGAGATGAACTGCAGCATATGGGCTTATGTGTACCTTTAGAACATGGTGATTTTAAAACTTACACATTTATATTAAAAAAAGTATAAATGGTTAGAAAAAACCATATTTATATTATGTTATTCCATTCAATTAATGCGCTTTACGAGGTATAAATATAATCAGTAAAGCGCTTAACAAATTAAAAAGGAAAGGTTAGAAAAATGAACGATAAAGAACTTGCATTAAAGATTATTGAATTAACTGGTTCAAAAGAAAACATTAGTTCAGTAAGACATTGCGCAACAAGATTGCGTTTAGTAGTAAAAAACAAAGATAAAATCAACGTAAAAGCAATTGAATCTTTAGATAAGGTAAAAGGATCATTCTTCAATTCAGGACAGTATCAGATTATTCTAGGGACAGGTTTAGTAAATCGTGTCTATGATGAAGTAATCAAGGTGACTGGAGAAGAAGGTAATAACAACGATGAAAAAATAGTATATGGAAATAAATTCCAAAGAGCTATTAGAACATTCTCTGATGTCTTTGTGCCAATTATTTCTGTACTTGTTGCAACAGGTTTATTCATGGGTCTAAGAGGCTTATTGACTCAAGAAGCTATCTTGCATATTTTTGGTTTAACAACTAAGAGTGTTCCTGCAAACTTACTTACATTTACACAGGTATTAACGGATACCGCATTCGCATTCCTTCCTGCACTTGTATGCTGGTCAACATTTAAAAACTTTGGTGGCAGTCCTGTAATTGGAATTGTATTAGGTTTAATGCTTGTAAGTCCTAGTCTTCCAAGTGCATATGATGTTGGTTCTGGTGCTGCAAAACCATTGATGTTCTTCAATTTCTTAAAGGTATCTGGTTATCAGGGTTCTGTATTACCTGCCTTTGTGACAGGTATTCTTGGTGCCAATATGGAGAAATGGTTAAGAAAACGTATTCCAGATGCATTAGATCTTATTCTTACTCCATTCCTTACATTACTTATTGGTATGACAGTCGCATTATTTGCGATTGGTCCAGTTCTTCATACAGTTGAAACAGGTGTATTATTTGTAGTTGAAAAATTATTGCAGTTACCTCTAGGTCTTGGTGGCTTATTATACGGAAGTTTTGGACAGTTACTTGGTATCTTTGGTATTCATCATATCTTAAACTTCTTAGAAATCAGTATGTTAGCCAATGATGGCTGGAACTATTTAAACCCAATTGGTACTTGTGGAAACATTGCACAGGCAGGTGCTGTATTAGCTATCGCAATTAAAGTTCATGATCAGAAAATGAAACAGGTTGCTTATCCATCTGCTTTATCTGCTGCATTAGGTATTACTGAACCTGCAGTATTTGGTGTCAACCTTCGTTTAGTAAAACCATTTATCGCTGCAATGATTGGTGGAGGTGTTGGTGGATTCCTTGCTTCTATCTTCCATCTTAAAGCAACAGGTATGGGTATTACAGGTATTCCTGGTACATTACTATATCTTAATAATCAGTTACCATTCTATATTCTTGTTAACTTAGTCGCATTTGCGGTGGCTTTCTCTATTACATGGTTATTCTGTGTTCCTAAGTCAGAAAAAGAAGAAGTCGTAGAACCAAAAGAAGAAAAAGAAGTTTCGAGTGAATCTTTATTTGCGATTGCATCAGGAGATGCGATTGAAATGAGTGAAATTAAAGATCCTATGTTTGCAGAAGGTATTATGGGACCATGTGCAGCTATTGAACCAGCTGATGGTAAGATCTATGCTCCTGCAGATGGTACAATCAGCTTTATCAGTGAATCACAACATGCAATTGGAATCATCACAAATGAAGGTGCAGAAATTCTTCTACATTTAGGTATTGATACAGTTAAAATTACCGATGAAAAAGTATTTGATACAAAAATCACAATGGGACAGCAGATTAAGAGAGGAGATCTACTTACTATAATGGACTTAGATGGTGTAGAAAGACATCAGTGTCAGAAGACAGTTATTATGATTGTAACTAACTATAACAGCTATACTGATATTGCTCAGGTGAAAACAGGTTCAATAACGCCTGATGATATTATTATGGAGTTATCACTTTAGTCAGTTCTTTGAACTGACTTTTTTGGAGAATAATATGAAAACAATTGTCAGTGATTTAGACGGCACATTACTTAATAGTTATGGAGAAGTAGATTCCTTTACTAAAGAAGTATTGAATACATCACCTATTCACAGAATTATTGCGACAGGACGTAGTTACAAGACAGCTTTTCCTTTGTTGAAGGGAGTAAATATAGATTATTATATATTATTGAATGGTGCGGAATGTCGAAATAGTCAGGGAGATATTCTCTATAAAGAGAATATCGATTTGAAGATTGCACATACTATTATGAATGGCTTATTAGAACGTCATATAGATTTTGAAATTAATACAAAAGAAGGGGATTATTCTACTGATACTGTATTTTGTGATACAACAGCACAACTTACAGAACAACATCTTCAAGATTATAAAGAAATAAGAAAGATATTTGTATTTGTGCATGATGAACAGAAAATCAATCAAATCAAATACTGGCTTGATCAAATAGAAGGAATTAATGTCACTTCATCATCCTGGTGGAATATTGAAGTTACATCAATGAATGCGAATAAAGCACTTATGGTAAAAAGAGTGATAGAAACACTTCATACTTCTAATGATGTTTATGTATTTGGTGATGGTTATAATGATTTGAGTCTTTTTAAAGACTATAAGCATACACGAGCTATGAGTAATGGTGTGAATGCACTGAAACAGATAGCGGAAAAAGTGATTGATAGTAATGATAATCATGGTGTTGCGAAAGAGATTATTAATTTGGTTAAGGACTAGAAAAAGCAGGCGGTGCCTGCTTTTAAATTATTTCGAAATGCTTTAATGCATTATATAAACCATCTTCATCGATATCATCTGTGACATAGTCTGCCGCTTTTTTAACATCATCCCCTGCATTACCCATTGCGACAGAAATTTCTGTATAGTCAAACATATCAATATCATTCTTGCCATCACCAAAAGACATTGTTTCACTTTGATCAATAGAATAATACTTTAATACTTCATGAATACCATTCTGTTTACCACCCGTCGCAGGAATGATATCCACTGCCTGAGGGTTCCATTGTGTTTCTTTACAATGAGGCATAAGTTCCTTAATTTCTTTTAATCTTTCATCATTTGTATCATAAGGAATTACCTGATAAATAGGATGTGTATAACCTCTATGAATATCTCCTAATTCTGGTAGTGGTGTAGAAATAGCTTTCTGTACTTTTTCTACTACTTCATTATTAAAGTTGATATACATCAACTCATCTTCTACAAATATGCAGGGCATATGGTTTGTGTCCACATAATTGATGATGTTGTTGATGTCTGTTTGTTCAATAGGAAGTCCATAAATCATTCCATCTTTATTGAAACAATACTGTCCGTTTAAAGTGATACAGGCATCAAATTCTAAATCCTGTATAGGAAGATCCCTCATCTCACTTAAATGTCTTCCTGTCGCAACAAATGTAAGTATACCTTTCTCTTTTAATAGTCTTAATGCTTCTTTAGTAGATTCTGGAACACTATACGTAGTATGTGAAAGTAATGTTCCATCAATATCAAAAAATATTGCTTTTATCATAATTCATAAATAAATCCTTTCGTTTGTCATAGGCGGAAACCCACTGCCAATAGGTGGTGGGAGGAGCCTCGTAAATCGTATCTATTATCCCTGGCTTTCAATATATTTTTGTATAGTTGCTGATGACACTTCTCCAATGCTACAAGCAAAATAACCATCTGACCAAAATGTTTTTCCTTCCAATACTGTTTTGATAAGACCGAACTATACTTTTGCCATAAGTGGTATGTTGTTTCCTGCTTTACAATTTTGACAATATCGCAAATTCTATCTGTTGTATCGTAACTTAATAAGAAATGTATATGGTCTTTGTCAGTTTCTATCGCAATAATTTCGTAGCCACGCGTATTAGCTATATCGAGAATCTTTTGTTTAACATTATCGGCGATAGAGTCTTTTAGTAGTTGTTTGCGGTATTTGGTTACTAGAACTATATGTACTTTCAGGCTGTATTTTCATCTGTTATGACGATTGTATCTATTGTTCACAGTTCATCTCAAAATATTGATTACCATTATACATATTATATAATATATATAGCAAAATATCTATGAAAGGAGTACATCTATGGAACAGATGACTATTACAGCTAAAATTCAAATAATCGCAGCTGAAGCAGATAAGGTTTTGCTTGATGAGACTATGTCTGTTTATCGTAATGCCTGTAATTATGTTTCAGACTATGTATTCCGCACTCATGACTTAAAGCAATTTTCACTTAATAAGGCTTTGTATTCTACTTTGCGAGAAAAGTTTAACCTTAAATCGCAGATGGCGCAGTCTGTTTTGAAGACTGTTATCGCCAGATATAAGACCATTCTTGAAAATCAGAATGAGTGGATTAAACCATCGTTCAAAAAGCCTCAGTATGATTTGGTTTGGAACAGAGATTATTCCTTAACACAAAACCGTTTTTCAATCAACACGCTTAATGGTCGTGTAAAGTTATCTTATTTTTCAGATGGAATGTCTAAGTATTTCGATCATACTATTTATAAGTTTGGTACTGCGAAACTCGTAAATAAACATGGTAAATACTATCTGCATATACCAGTTACCTATGAGGTTGAAGAAAGTAATATTTCTGACATCTGCAACGTTGTAGGTATTGACAGAGGTATTAACTTTGTTGTTGCAACTTATGACAGCAAACATAAGTCTGGATTTGTTAGTGGTAAAGCTATTAAACAGAAACGTGCTAACTATTCCAAGCTTCGCAAAGAACTTCAAATGCGACATACGCCATCCTCAAGACGAAGACTAAAAGCTATCGGTCAGCGAGAAAACCGTTGGATGCAGGATATTAACCATCAGGTATCGAAGGCACTCGTTGAAAACAACCCAAAGCACACTCTCTTTGTATTGGAAGATTTGTCAGGTATTCGTAATGCTACAGAACGTGTTAAGACAAAAGATCGTTATGTTTCTGTATCATGGTCGTTCTATGATCTTGAGCAGAAACTAATCTACAAAGCAAAACAGAATCAGTCTTCTGTTATTAAGGTAGACCCTCACTATACAAGTCAATGCTGCCCTTGTTGTGGACATATTGAAAAGTCTAACCGTAACAAGAAGATACATCTGTTTACTTGCAAAAAATGTGGCTATAAGTCTAATGATGACCGCATTGGAGCTATGAATCTGTATCGTATGGGAATAAACTATCTTGCAGATAGCCAAGTACCTAATACAGTTGTAGCAGAGTAAACTCTGCTATAAAGGGTGCTGTCAACCACCCTATGATGTAACGCCACTTTAGATAGCAATATCTATTGGGGTTAAAGGTCGGAGGTGTAAACCGTTAATACGACTGGGCAGTTACAAGCCCATGACCTTTAGGCCGTGGGTAGTTGACCCTCCTGTCTTATTTATCATACTAAAAAAAGTTCCAAAATGGAACTCTTACATGAAACTACTAAAATCATGATTAATGATTTCTTTACAAGAGAAGATTCCATCTTCATACGTACATACAAAGATAGCACAGTTCTTAATACCCTTCTTATAGTGAGCTACATTATATTCTTCAAAGTTTTTAATAAAGTTGGCACAAGCAGCTCCATGAGATACAACAAGGACATTATCACCTTTTGTATTTTCCATGATTTCTGTGATAGTCTTTACAACTCTTTTTTGTACTTCATCCTGTGATTCTCCACCATAAGTTTTAAAGTAATCTAGATAAGGAAATGGTGGATTAAGGCATTCATCTTTTCCTTCAAAGACACCAAAGTTCATTTCTTTTAACCCCTTTAAACGTGTATAAGGCATATTATGATGTGTCACTATTTCAAGTGTATCACTTGCTCTTTCACTTGTGCTGCAATAAGCATCATCAAGCTGAATATGATTGTCATCAAACCATTTTCCAGCCACTTCTGCCTGTTTAATTCCAATTTCTGTAAGAGGTGCATCACACCATCCCTGAATCTTATGCTGTAAATTAAATAAAGTCTGTCCATGACGCATTAAATAAAGTGTTTTCATTGTAATTTCTCCTTTATATTTGTACAATAAAATTATAAAACATGGTAGTTACTACCGTGCAAGAAAAAAGGAGTATTTTTTATGTATACAATGAAAGAAGTTTGTCAGATTGTTGGATGGAGCTATGAAACATTAAAATATTATTGTAAAGAAGGGTTAATCCCTAACGTAAAGAGAGATAAGAATAACTATCGTGTCTTTGATGAGAATAATATTGAATGGATCAAAGGCTTACAGTGTTTAAAGAAATGTGGAATGAGTTTAAAGGATATGCGCATGTATCTTGATTATTGTATGCAGGGTCCTGTTTCTATTCCTGAGCGTGTAGATATGCTCAATGAGACAAAAGAAGATCTAGAAAGAAGACTATCAGAAATACAAGAATCTTTAGACTATATTGAACAGAAGAAAGAACTCTATAGAGATATGCAGGAAGGTAGGAAACCATATGTAAGTAATGTTTATCATGTAGAGAATTAGGTGATACTATGATAGGTACAGTAGATTTTAATATGATTCTAGAATTGAATCGTTTCTTGAAGAAAGAAGGGTATGATTATTCTGTTCATTCTATTGGTGGATGTGCAAGTTGTGGTCTTAATTTGAGATGTGAGGGAGAAGAAAGTGATTTAGAAGATGTGATGAAGGTTATAAATGACTTTCTTAAGAAGAAGTGGTTAAAGGCTGTCCCTAGTTTAGAAGATTCCTATACTCTTGGTATCATCTCTACATTTCATAAGGAGGTCAAGTGATGTTTCAGTTAAACTATCAAAGTCATAAATCTGTCTATGAACAGATTGTAGATAATATTAAAGAACAGATTATGACAGGTGTATTAAAAGAAAATACCCAATTACCAACAGTAAGAGAACTCTCTCAACTATTAACAATTAATCCTCATACAGTTCAAAAAGCATTTCAGACATTGGACCAGGAAGGTTATATCTATACAATTGCGAATAAAGGTACTTTTGTATCATCAAGAAAACATGTAAAGATAGATGAACAGAAAGTCGATGATATGATTCAGGCGATTGTAGAAGGTTATAAAGAATTAATCCACATGGGTATGACTCAAGATGAAATACATAATAAGATTTTAGAATATATGAAAGGGAACCCTCATGATTAAAGTAAAAGATTTATATAAAGTGATTGATGGTGAGGTTGTCCTTGATCATCTCAATATGCAGGTAGAAGAAGGGTCTATCTATGGTTTGATTGGTCCTAATGGAGCAGGTAAAACAACACTCATTAGACATCTTGTGGGTGTCTTAAAACAAGATGCTGGAAAGATCTTTATAGAATCACAGCCTGTTTATGAAAATATAGAAATAAAAAGAAAGATAGGCTATATATCTGATGAGATGTATTTCATAGAAACAAGTTTAGAAAGAAATGCGAAAGTCTATAAAGAACTCTATCCATCTTGGAATCAAGAAAGATTTGAAGAACTCTACAAAACATTTAAATTAAATCCTACAAAGAAGATACAGACATTCTCTAAAGGAATGAGAAAACAAGCATCATTTTGTTTAATTATGTCTACAATGCCTAAATATCTTATTTTAGATGAACCTATAGATGGATTAGATCCAATCGCAAGAAAATTAGTTTGGAAATATATTATTGATGATGTTGCCCAAAGGAATCTAACAGTTCTTATTTCTTCTCACAACTTAAAAGAATTAGAAGGGATAGATAATATGAAATGACCTCCTAGTTGTCAAAACGTGGATTTAAACTCATAAT
>ENA-OOWO01000208-OOWO01000208.1-human-gut-metagenome-genome-assembly--contig:-NODE-208-length-38792-cov-3.046441_pt1 | contig 38792 bp, 26 predicted proteins | sample MGYA00241579_ERZ501327 | MGnify/ENA primary metagenome ERZ501327 (study PRJEB25962, sample SAMEA2042836) | human gut metagenome | biome: human gut; feature: human-associated habitat; material: faeces...
TCCTGGAAAGGAATCGCTTGCGCCCCTGATATTATTGCTTATGAGTAAATGAGCATCCTAAGATTAGAACTTGTAGATAGCACCAAATGAAATGTTGCTTGCATCTACGTTAAGTCCGAATGTTGATGAGTTGTCACCATGGTCAGGAGAAAAACCTTTGTAACCGAGGAAACCTACCTTTGTGATGAAGTTTACGTGGTCTGAAAGCTTAACAGCCAAACCTGGCTTGATGCCTACCTCGTAAGAATCGCCACCGCCCTTGCTGTAACTGCTGTAACCGATTGTACCCTCTACGAAGAGGTTAACCAACTTGGTTTCTACGGCTGTGTAACGTACGTAAGGAGCTACAGTGAATGTTGTAGATTCACCTACAGGAGAAAGCTTGCAAACTTCGCCCTTCTTGATACCAATCTCGAGACCAGCCTCCCACTTGTTGTTGAATTCGTAACCGATTTCAGGCATCAGGGCGTAAGCTGTCTTGCTGTCACCACCCTCAAACTTGTTGCTAGAAATACCAGCTGTACCACCGATGTAAACCTGTGCGCTAGCGCAAACTGAAACGAGAGCCATAGCAAGGCTCAACATAATCTTCTTCATAATCAATCTTTTCTTTTAATTATTACTTTATTTTATCACTCTAATCAGGTAGCTTTTCAGCCCCTTTATTTATGATAGCAAAGCACATCCCAGACATGCCCTGCACTCTCTAATTCGGCGGCAAAGGTATAGGAAATAACTTAAAACTCAAAACTATTTTTCAGTTTTTCTTGCAAAACAAGCCGTATTGTTGATGTAAATCAAGAAAATCGGGCGTGCTGAATGTATCTAAAGCTATTTCTGCTGCAAAGCTGCGATTTTTTAGTGAAACCGCCAAATAATATGAGGGAATATTTGGGCAAACCAACTTTTTTCTCTATCTTTGCATGAACAAACAGGTTGAATCTTATTTTATAAATATCATAAATGAATCAATTTACAAAGCTGATAGCAGCCCAGCTCAATCTGAAGGAGCAGGCTGTAGAAAATACTCTGGCGCTGCTCGAAGAGGGCTGCACCATTCCGTTTATCTCGCGATACCGCAAGGAGAAAACCGGTAATATGGACGAGGTAAACATTGAAGCCATCGCACAGGCTAACGAGAAACTCTCTGAGATGGCGAAGAGAAAGGAGACTATCCTCAAAACCATCGAGGAACAGGGAAAACTCTCGGATGAACTGAAAAAACGCATCGAACAGTGCTGGGATGCCACCGAACTGGAAGATATCTATCTTCCTTATAAGCCAAAGCGCCGCACCCGTGCACAGATAGCACGTGAGGCAGGCTTGGAGCCTCTGGCACAGCTGCTCCTCTTCCAGCGTGAGCGCAATCCGGAACAGGCTGCCAGGAAGTTTGTGGGCGATAAGGTGAAGGATGTGGAGGCTGCACTTCAGGGAGCCAAGGACATCATCGCCGAAACCGTAAGCGAGAATGAGCAGAGTCGCAATCAGATTCGCGGTGAGTTCAGACGCGGTGCCATCATCACTTCTAAGGTGGTAGCCAAGAAGAAGGATGAGGAAGAGGCGCAGCGCTTCTCTGACTATTTCGATTTCTCAGAACCATTGAAGAAATGTTCTTCGCACCGACTGCTGGCTATGCGTAGAGGCGAGGCGGCAGGATTCTTGCGTGTCAGCATCTCGGCTGATGATGAGCAGTGTCAGGATAAACTGAAGCGCCACTATGTACATGGCTTCGGTGAGTGCCAGACGCTGGTGGGTGAAGCGGTGGATGATGCCTTTAAGCGATTGCTGAAGCCTAGCATTGAAACCGAATTTGCTGCGCTCAGCAAGCAGAAGGCGGATGAGGAGGCTATTGTCGTGTTCGCCGAAAACCTGCGCCAGCTTCTGTTGGCGGCTCCTCTCGGACAGAAACGCGTGATGGCGGTTGACCCGGGTTTTGCCAATGGTTGCAAGACTTGCTGTCTCGATGCGCAGGGCAATCTGATTCATCATGAAATTGTTTATCCTCATCCTCCCCGCAACAGGAAGAGCGAGGCAACGGCTGCCATCCAGCGCATGGTAAAGATGTATCAGGTGGAGGCAATGGCTGTAGGTAACGGTACGGCAAGCCGCGAAACCAGCGACTGGCTGCATAGTATCGATTTCGTTCATCCGGTAGATATCTATGTGGTGAGCGAGGATGGCGCTTCTATCTATTCGGCTTCGAAGATTGCAAGAGATGAGTTCCCGGATGAGGATGTTACCGTGCGTGGTGCTGTGAGCATCGGACGAAGACTGATGGATCCGCTTGCAGAATTGGTGAAGATTGATCCGAAGAGCATCGGTGTGGGACAGTATCAGCATGATGTGGACCAGACTCAGTTGAAGAAGAGTCTGGATACGGTGGTGATGAGTTGCGTGAACTCGGTGGGTGTCAACCTGAATACCGCATCGCAGCATCTCCTGACCTATGTGAGCGGTTTGGGACCTACGCTTGCCAAGAATATCGTGGAATATCGCCGCGAGAATGGAGCCTTCGCTTCCCGTGCCCAGTTGAAGAAGGTGCCACGTCTGGGACCTTCGGCCTTTGAGCAGTGTGCCGGCTTCCTCCGCATTCCTGGCGCTAAGAATCCTTTGGATAACAGTGCCGTTCATCCGGAGCGCTATGCGCTGGTAGAGCAGATGGCGAAAGATCAGGGCGTAACGGTGAAGCAGCTGGTAGAAGACAAGGCGCTGCAGAAGAAGATTGATATCCGGAAATATGTGAGTGCCGAGGTGGGTATGCCTACTTTGACCGATATCATGGCTGAGCTTGACAAGCCGGGCTTGGACCCTCGTGGTGAGGTAGAGAAGTTTGAGTTTGATGCCAGCATCAAGGAGATAGAGGATTTGCAGGTGGGCATGGTTGTGCCGGGCATTGTTACCAACATTACCAAGTTTGGTGCCTTTGTAGATATAGGTGTCCACAACGATGGTCTGGTTCATGTATCCCAGATGTCAAACCGTTACATTCAGGATCCTTCTGAGGTGGTAAAGCTTCATGAGCATGTGATGGTGAGAGTGGCAGAAGTAGATTTGAAGCGCAAGCGCATCGCCTTGTCGATGAAGGGCGTGAAATAAAAAGGATATTCAGAATGAATCAGAATAATAATGGTGATGCTCTCTTGGCGGGGGGCATCACCAGAGATTGTATAGAGTCGGCATATTGTTTTATTCATCAGAAGCTCAGGGTTTTTGAATTTTCCACCAATCCTACGCAGCGTGATGATATAGAGTATGCCATCGCCCAGTATGTAGAGGGCATGAATCCGCAGCTCTATCTTCTTCTTTCGCAAGGCAGAGCGGAATTCCTTCTAGACCATGTGAATTTTGAAAAAGATATGCGCGAGGCACAGGAAAAACTGGAAGGGATGATGTAGGTATCTCTCTGCTTGAGGAGAAGGATCTGACAAAAAGGTGTAAAAAGACAGGTAGTTATATTAAAAGAAAATGCTAAATAGTTATATATTAACTACTTAGCATTTTTTTTGTGCGCCTGATAGGACTCGAACCTACACGGCCTGAACCACTAGATCCTAAGTCTAGCGCGTCTACCAATTTCGCCACAAGCGCATTCTTGGGTGCAAAGATACAATAATAATTTGAATAAAAAGAAGAAAAATGAAAAAAATGATGGTTTTACTTGCTTTTTACGAGAAATAATGGTAATTTTGCAAACAGATACTGTTCTATTTTTATTTTGCAAAAATGAAGGCAGAATGGTAAGAACAGATAAAAACTATAATAACAGGAATATGAAAAAAGTATGGGTTATGATGCTGGCTACATTGATGGCTTCTTCCACGATGATGGCTGGAAATGTGAAGAAATCAACTACTCTTCCTATTGAGGGAGAGATCGTAAAGGCTTCTCATCCGATGATTCAGTATGTTGGGCGTGTGAGCTTTGCTAAGAATCCTGATGTAGCCAGTTTCAATTATCCGGGAACTACGATTGAGGCTAGTTTTCAAGGGTCTTCTCTGAAAATGCTGTGCCGCCCGAATACTGGATATTTCATGGCACAGATTGATGGTTGCCAACCTTTCAAAGTGGGCTTTAATGCCGAACGCGATTCGGTTGTTACCCTGGCTGCGGCTTTACCAAAGGGGGTGCATCATGCTAAGGTGATGTATGTGATAGAAGGTTTGTTCCGTAAACCGGAATTCAGGGGATTCGTTCTTGATAAGGGATGTCAGCTCGTTGAGGCTCCGGCTCTCCCGGAACGGAAGATTGAATTTATCGGAAATTCAATCACCTGCGGTTATGGCGTAGAAAGTATCAACAAGTCTGATCCTTTTGAGGATGAAACGGAGAACCATTGGCTTACTTATGCCAATATCGTAAGTGACAGTCTGAAGGCTCAGCATACTTCTATCTCCCGTAGTGGTATCGGGGTATATCGTAATTATAATGGTCCGAAGACGGGGGATGCCGATAACATGCCTTGGCAATATGAATATACCTTATTTGACCAGCATGATGAAAAATGGGATTTTGCCAAGTATCAGCCTCAGTTAGTCTGTATCAATCTGGGTACGAACGATCTTTCTACCAAGAATTATGATATTCAACTCTACGAGAAGAATTATCGCATGTTTCTTAAAACGGTACGTAGCAAGTATCCTCATGCAAAGATTGTGATGTTGACAGGTCCGATGCTCGGCGAGAAGGAGAGTAGCAAGCAGCGAACTGTACTTGATAGAATCTGTGCAGATGCCAATAAAACTGATAAGAATATTTACCGTTTCGATTTCAGTTTCCAGAAAGGAGATTTAGGTTATGGCGCCAGCTGGCATCCTAGTATGTTGCAGCATCGGAAGATGGCGGCAGAATTGCTTCCGTTCCTGAGAAAACTGATGAATTGGAATTAAATGAGACTGTATGTTTCCCAAACAAAATTATATGATAACAATGAACACAAAAAATCTATTATTGTTGGCATCTCTTACATTGGCGATGCCTCTGACAGCACAGACTCCGCAAGAGGATTTCAAGCGGGATATTACGCTTTCGGGTAGTAACTATGTAGCTTATCGTGGTCCGCAGAAGCAGTTGACTGCGGCTCCTAAAGGTTATAAGCCTTTCTATCTGAGCCATTATGGCCGGCATGGTTCCCGCTATATGATTGGCAAGAAGGCTTATGATGTGCCTTATTTCTCTCTGCTCAAAGCGAAGCAGGAGGGCAAACTGACAGCTAAAGGCGAGGAAACGCTGGCTAAGGTGAAGATGATTCGTGAGGAGGCGAAGGGGCGCGATGGCGAACTGACTCCGCTCGGCGCCCTGCAGCATCAGGGCATTACCCGAAGAATGATGGAGCGATTCCCTGAGATTTTTGCCGGTAATACGAATATTGAGGCCCGAAGTACTTTGGTAATCCGATGCATCCTCTCTATGGAGAACGGTTTGCAGCAGATGCTGCGTATCAATCCGAAACTTCATATCTTCCATGATGCCAGCGAGCATGATATGTATTATATGAACCAAGACGACAGATACCTGGACAGCTTGAAAAACAGCGTGGGTATCAAGGTGGCACTGCAGGAATTTGCACAGAAGCACGTTAGCTATAGCCGCCTGATGCAGGAACTGTTCAACGACCCTGCCTGGGTGAAGCAGAATATCAACCAGAGTGACCTGAACAGAAAACTTTATGAGATGGCAAGCTCAATCCAAGGCACGGAACTGAGGGGCAAGGTTTCGCTCTATGACCTCTTTACGGAGGAGGAACTGTATCAGAACTGGCTGAATGCCAATATCTGGTGGCAGATGGCTTACGGCAACTCGCCTTATACGGGCAATGTGCAGCCATTCTCCCAGCGCAATCTCTTGAGAAACATCATCCAGAAGGCGGATAGCTGCATCGCCTTGCCGCATCCGGGGGCTACATTGAGATATGGACACGATACGATGGTTACTCCGCTTACCTGTTTGCTGGATTTGAATGGATATGGCGAAGAGATTAAGGATCCGGAGAAGATTGCTTCTCAATGGTGGGATTATAAGATTACTCCGATGGCTACCAACCTGCAGTTCGTTTTTTATAGAAACAAGGCGAATGATGTGCTGGTGAAGGTGCTTTTGAATGAAGATGAGGCTACTTTGCCTATCAAGAGCGATGTGGCACCTTATTACCACTGGAATGACTTTAAGGAATACTGCCTGAAAAAGCTGGCGGGGTATAAAAGGTAAAAATGAAGGCTACTGACTGCTGGGGGACAGGCGATGGAATCGCCTGGAACGGGGGCAGGAGGGGGACTGGCTTCTTTTTTTGCTGAACGCGAAACGCTGAAACGCGAAACGCAAATGGCTAGATAATAAAAAAAGGGGGCTTAAGCTTTTTGGGCTTAAGCTCCTTTTTTTATGATGGGCGCTTTTCTTGCGCTTTCTTTTGCTGCTTTCCTTGCGCTTTCTTTTTCGCTTTCTTAGCGCTTTTTATTGCTTCGATAACCAGTCTTTATCCTTCTGGTCTTCTTCGAAATCTTTTTCTGAGAAGAGGTTGGTCTGACCAGTCAGTTCGTCAATCACCTGTTGCTCGCTTTTGCCAGCATCTGGATCAAGGTTTTCACCTTCATTCTCTGAGTCAGAACCATCCGGTTCCTCATCATTATCCTCAGAAGGAGGTTCTGGGAATCGGGTTGGTTCCAGTTCCTCGATACTTTCAATCTTCCATGTCGTGAGGCGCTTACCTTTTGCCTTGAAACTCTTCTGCGCAATGAACTGCTCGGCATCGATTTCTTCGGCAGGACGGATGGCATCCACACCGCCATAAGTAACCTTGATGCGTGGATAAACCGTATCGGTAAGCAAGATGAGCTTGCAGTTAGGGTTCTCGCCCATGAAATTCTGATGGCGCTTGGTGGCATCCATCGTGAATCGCTTGATGTATGGATATCCCTGATTGTCGGCATCGTAAAGGATAGCCGTCCAGATCTTGTGCTCATCCCATTTCTCTAAGCGGATGATGTTGTCCTCGTAGTGGTTGTTGACATCGAAATTGGTGATGTAGAATTCTCCGTTGTCGAGTACTACCAAGATAGATTCATCATCATTGAATTCGCCCAGGAAGCGGCCGTTCTCATCGTAGTTGATGCGGTTTACGTCTGGGTCGAACCAAACCTTTCTGCCTCCTAACGTACTGTGGCCGTGACTCTTCAGACCGATGCGGCGAATGGTGCGCTTGGTAAGGAGATTACCTTTGGCAGCACGTCCCTTGATCAGAATGTCTGAGAAATCCTTCTCCAGGAAGATGCTCTGGCGCTTCTTCGTCAGGTCGGGCTCCATCGTACACTTGATGATTTCTGCCTCTCCATTCGGATTGGCGGTGAAGTAGATGACGCGGCTGCCAGGTGTGCCCTGGGTGATGTCATACAACTTGTCGCGGGTCATGGCGGTTACGTTGAATCGCTTGATGAAGTAATCGCCTTGCTTGCCGTCGCGGTAAACACAGTTGTAGATGGTGCGCTTATCGTTCTTCTTGAATACCTGAACATGGAGGATATTCTTGCCAACGAATATCTTGTCGGCTACCTTGGTGACTTTAAACTTGCCATCCTTATAGAAGATGATGATGTCATCGAGGTCGGAGCAGTTGCATACGAATTCATCTTTCTTCAAACCTGTACCAACGAATCCTTCCTGACGGTTGATATAGAGTTTTTGGTTAGCCTCTACCACCTTAGTCACCTCAATGGTATCGAAGTTTCTGATTTCTGTTTTGCGAGGATGGTTCTTTCCATACTTGCCCTTGAGATATTCAAACCAGTTGATGGTTACATCGGTCATGTGAGCCAGGTCGTTCTCAATCTCAGCAAGTTCAGCCTTAATCTTCATCAGCAGTTCGTCTGCCTTATCCTTATTATATTTAAGGATTCGCTGCATCTTGATTTCCAGGAGCTTGAGGATGTCCTCGCGGGTAATTTCCCGATGGAAGGCATATTCTACCATACCCTTACCGTCTACTTCGGCAGTAAAGAGTTTGTCCTTGAATGGTTCGAGTTTAGAATCGATGAAGGCAACAACCTCATCCTGACTCTTACTCTGCTCAAACTTTCGCTCCTTGTAGATGCGTTCCTCGATGAAAATCCGTTCGAGAGAAGAGAAGAAGAGCTGCTCCTCCAATTCTCCCTTTCTGATCATCAGTTCCTTGCGCAGCAATCCCATTGTGCGGTCTACGCTGTGGCGCAACACATCGCTGATGGTGAGGAAAACAGGCTTGTTGTCTTCGATGACACAGCAGTTGGGCGAGATGTTGATTTCGCAATCGCTGAATGCGTAGAGTGCGTCCATCGTTTTATCTGATGAGGTACCTGGTGCCAGATGCACAAGAATCTCAACATTTGCCGAAGTAACATCATCTACCTTGCGTGCCTTAATCTTACCCTTTTCTACCGCTTTGGTGATAGAATCGATGAGGCTGCCTGTAGTCTTACTGAATGGTATCTCGCTGATAACGAGTGTCTTGTTGTCGAGCTTGTCTATCTTGGCTCTTACCTTCAATGCACCACCTCGCTGTCCATCATTGTATTTACTTACATCGATGGCACCGCCTGTAGGGAAGTCGGGATAGAGTTGGAATGGCTCGCCCTTGAGATAGTGGACGGCAGCATCGCAAATCTCATTGAAATTATGTGGCAAAACCTTACTGCTCAATCCCACGGCAATACCCTCGGCACCTTGTGCCAGAAGCAGCGGGAATTTGGCAGGGAGCGTGATAGGCTCCTTGTTTCTGCCATCATAAGAGAGTTGCCAGTCGGTGGTTTTAGGATTGAAAACCACGTCGAGAGCAAACTTAGAGAGGCGTGCCTCGATATATCGGGGAGCAGCGGCACGGTCGCCCGTAAGAATGTTTCCCCAGTTACCCTGCGTATCGATGAGCAGGTCTTTCTGTCCCATCTGTACCAAAGCATCTCCGATAGACGCATCACCATGAGGGTGAAACTGCATGGTATGTCCCACGATATTGGCAACCTTGTTGTATCTTCCGTCGTCCATGCGCTTCATAGAGTGGAGGATGCGTCGCTGTACCGGTTTCAAACCATCCTCAATATGAGGAACGGCACGTTCGAGGATCACATACGATGCATAGTCGAGGAACCAGTTCTGATACATTCCGCTGAGGTGATGTACAGCAGAAGCATCGAATCGGTTCACCGGCTTATAATCGGAATGTTCTTCGGTCGAAATCTCCTCGTTGGCATCTTCTGCAGCATCCTGTTCAGATTCTGCAGAAGAATTTTCCAAATTTGGCGATTTTTCCTCTTCAAGACCGTTTTTATCTTTAATTTCGTCGCTCATATATAGCTTTTAATACTTATTTTATTAATTTATGGCAAAAATACAACAATTTTTCGAGAAAAAAGAGTATCTTTGCCGAAAATTTGAAAAAAATAAGATTTAATCATGGCACAGGAAGATGTTTTTAAGAAAATTGTAAGCCATTGCAAGGAATATGGCTTCGTGTTCCCAAGTAGTGAAATTTATGATGGCTTGGCTGCCGTTTACGACTATGGTCAGAATGGTGTTGAGCTCAAAAACAATATCAAGCAGTACTGGTGGCAGAGTATGGTGTTGTTGCACGAGAACATTGTTGGTCTCGATGCAGCTATCTTCATGCACCCTACAGTATGGAAGGCATCTGGACACGTAGATGCTTTCAATGACCCATTGATTGATAACCGCGATTCAAAGAAACGTTATCGTGCCGATGTGCTCATCGAGGATCACATGGCTAAGTATGAGGAGAAGATTGCCAAGGAGATTGCCAAGGCTAAGAAGCGTTTCGGCGATAGCTTTGATGAGGCTCAGTTCCGTGCAACTAATCCTCGCGTTTTGGAGAACCAGAAGAAGTTTGATGACCTCCATGCCCGCTATACTGAGGCTATGCAGGGTCCTAATCTGGAGATGCTGAAGCAGATTATCGAGGATGAGGGTATTGTTTGCCCTATCAGCGGTACCAAGAACTGGACTGATGTCCGTCAGTTCAACCTGATGTTCTCTACCCAAATGGGTGCTGCCAGCGATGCTACAAGCAAGGTATATCTCCGTCCTGAGACAGCTCAGGGTATCTTCGTAGATTACCTGAGCGTTCAGAAGACCGGCCGTATGAAGTTGCCATTCGGTATCTGCCAGATTGGTAAGGCTTTCCGTAACGAGGTTGTAGCCCGTCAGTTCGTATTCCGTATGCGTGAGTTCGAGCAGATGGAGATGCAGTTCTTCTGCCAGCCTGGTACTGAGATGAAGTGGTTTGAATATTGGAAGAAGGTTCGTCTGGCTTGGCACGAGGCTCTCGGTATGGGTAATGAGAACTACCGTTACCACGATCACGAGAAGCTGGCTCACTATGCCAATGCTGCTACCGACATCGAGTTTAAGATGCCATTCGGTTTCAAGGAGGTAGAGGGTATCCACAGCCGTACCAATTTCGACCTTTCTCAGCACGAGAAGTACAGCGGCCGTTCTATCAAGTACTTCGATCCAGAGAAGAACGAGAGCTATGTACCTTACGATGTAGAGACATCTATCGGTGTAGACCGTATGTTCCTCAGCGTAATGTGCCACTCTTACTGCGAGGAGAAGCTGGAGAATGGTGAGACACGTGTTGTCTTGCGTTTGCCAGAGGCTTTGGCACCTGTTAAGTGTGCTGTGTTCCCATTGGATAAGAAGTATGGTTTGCCAGAGTTGGCTCACGAAATCGTTGACGAGCTGAAGTTCCACTTCAATACTCACTATGGCGATCCTAAGGATTCTATCGGTAAGCGTTATCGCCGTCAGGATGCTATCGGTACTCCATTCTGTATCACCGTAGACCACGAGACTCCAAACGATCATAAGGTAACTCTGCGTTATCGTGATACCATGGAGCAGGAGCGCGTTGCTATCTCAGATCTTCGCAGCATCATCGAGGAGCGCGTAAGCATCACTAGCGTATTGAAGAAGCTTGGCAAGGAAATCAAGAACTTCTAATTAATCAAATACATTTAGATGAATCTTAAGAGTTTGAAATATTTCTTCTTCCTCATGATGGCAGTGATCACACTGTCATCATGTAGCGAAGATGATGATACTGTCTCGGAATATGCCAACTGGAAGGAGCGTAACGAGCAGGCTTTTGCCGATACATTGGCTTATGCCAGGAAGATGGGCGAAGCTAACGGCTGGTACGTTTATAAGAACTGGACGTTCGAAAAACAGACTCCGAACAAAGATCAGAATGGTAATTTAGTGACCCTTACTTATAAGGATTGCGATAATATCATCGTTCATGTTCTGAAGAAGGGAGAGGGTAAAACTTCTCCAATCCTTACCGATTCGGTGCAGGTGAGCTATCGTGGCCGTTTCATTCCTACTGATAATTATAAGGAAGGTTACGTCTTCGACCAGAGTTTTACGGGTACTTTTGATGCAACTACAGCTAATCCTACCCGTAGTGTGGCCGGTGGATTTATCGATGGCTTTACCACCGCATTGCTCAAGATGCATCCGGGCGACCATTGGCAGGTGTTCATTCCATACCAGTTGGCTTATGGCGAGAGTGGTAATTCTTCAATCCAAGGCTATTCAATGCTCCGTTTTGAGATGGTGCTCAAGAGTTATAAGAGAGCTTCTGGCAAGAAGTGGATTACTAAATAATAAGAATAAAGATTTAGAAAAAAGTATGTGCATATGTTTGAAATGATATATGCACATATTTTTTTGTATGAGCGATATACGAGAAATTAATTTATGCTTTATAGCAAGAAGACAGATTATTTGATGGAGTCGATTCGCCTGGGTAGGGAGATGGATCGGCGCGAGAAACTCAATCTTATTGTAGGATTGAGTATACCTTCTATGCTGGCTCAGATTTCTACGGTGATGATGTTCTTCATCGATGCTTCTATGGTGGGCCATCTTGGAGCTGAGGCTTCTGCCAGTATCGGATTGATTGAATCAACTACCTGGCTTATTGGTAGTTTGCTCAGTGCAGCGGCTACTGGCTTTTCAGTACAGGTGGCTCATTTTATCGGAGCCAATGATTTTGCAAATGCCCGTCAGGTGTTTCGTCATGCGCTGATTTGCGGTGTGGCGTTCAGCATTTTTGTTTCTCTTCTCTGTGTCGGCATTCATGGTTATCTGCCTTATTGGCTGGGTGGAGGTGCCGATATTGCCACCAATTCCTCTCGCTATTTTCTGATATATGGTCTGGTACTTCCATTCGTTTTCCTTTATCATATATCCGAAATGATGCTGAAATCGGCGGGCAATATGCATACGCCTAGTGTGATGGCAGTATTGATCTGCATCTGCGATGTGATATTCAATTACCTGTTTATCTATATCCTGAAGTTGGGTGTCGTGGGGGCAGCCTTAGGAACGGCGATGGCTTATGTCTGCATCTCTCTGCCTAATCTTTATCTTGCAGGTTTCAAGAATAAGATACTGAATCTCCGTCAGGACCATGTCCGTTTCCGTTGGGTCAGGTCGTATGTTCATAATGCCTGTAAAATCAGCATTCCGATAGCCATACAGAACATATTGATGAGTGGGGCGCAGATAGTGAGTACCATGATTGTGGCACCTCTTGGCAATATAGCCATTGCTTCCCATTCTTTTGCTATTACTGCTGAGAGTCTTTGCTATATGCCGGGCTATGGTATTGGTGATGCAGCTACTACTCTGGTGGGACAGACGCATGGAGCTGGGCGAGTAGGGTTGTGTAAGAATTTTGCTTATATGACAGTAGGACTGGGAATGGCTGTGATGGCTGTGATGGGAGTGGTGATGTATGTCTTTGCTCCTGAGATGATTGGCGTTCTTTCTCCGGTAGAAAGCATCCGTGAGATGGGAACCGTCTGTCTGCGCATCGAGGCTTTTGCTGAACCATTCTTTGCAGCCAGCATCGTGACCTACTGTGTTTGTGTAGGAGCGGGCGATACCAGGAAACCGGCGATGATCAATCTCGGAACCATGTGGCTGGTACGCCTTACCTTGGCTTATGCGCTTTCCAAGAGCTATGGCTTGGAGGGAGTATGGATAGCAATGGCTACCGAACTCACATTCAGGGGAATCCTCTTCCTTATCCGCCTCTTCAGAGGTTCATGGATGAAGAGTTTTCATGTAGGTTAGGATTGGTTTTCTGCCTCCAATGTTAGTTTTAGGTTAAGATTTGCATACATCGCGAAGATATTTTCTAAAATGTTTGCAAATCTTTTTTATTTTTCTTAATTTTGCATCGCAGACAGTAACCATGTTACTGGTTTTGTCGTTATATATAGGTGAACTTGTTAAGTAGCATGATATATATAATAAGGTATATAGAAAGAATGATATAGAAAACAATAAATATATAAATAATTAAAATCAGATGAAACTAAGAAAGATTTTTGCAGCAGTTGTGCTGTTCCTTTCTGCAGGTACAGCGATGGCACAGCAGATGCCAGCTATTCCGGTAGACAAGAATGTGAAGATAGGTCGTCTTGATAATGGATTGACTTACTACATTCGTCACAACAGTTATCCTGAGCATGTAGCCAGTTTCTACATCGCTCAGAAAGTGGGTTCTATCAATGAGAATGATGACCAGCGCGGTTTGGCTCACCTCCTCGAGCACCTCGCCTTCAACGGTACCGATCATTTCAAAGGTAATTCCCTCCAGGATTACCTGCAGAGCATCGGCGTGGAGTATGGTAGAAATCTCAATGCCTATACCAGCGTAGAGAAAACCGTATATTACTTCACCGATGTACCTACTACCCGTCCTACAGCCGTAGATTCATGCATGCTCATCCTCAAGGATTGGAGCAACGGTATCTCTCTTACCAAGGAAGCCATCAATGACGAGCGCGATGTGGTACACAATGAGTACCGTATGCGTATCGTAGGTCAGCAGCGCATGATAGAGCGTTCACTTCCTAAGCTCTATCAGGGCGAAAAGTATGGCTACCGTTTCCCTATCGGTTTGATGAGTGTTATCGATGGTTGTAAGCCAGAAACTCTCCGTGCTTACTACCGCAAATGGTATCGCCCAGACAATCAGGCTATTATCATCGTGGGTGATGTAGATGTAAATCATATCGAAGCTAAGATTAAGGAACTCTTCTCTGGTATCAAGGTACCTAAGAATGCCGCTAAGATAGAGAAGGTAGAAGTATCTGATAATGATTCAGCCATCTATGTTATCGACAAGGATAAGGAGCAGCAGGTTGATCTCTTCCAGGTTTATATGAAGCACAATGCTGTGCCAGATTCTCTGAAGGGCAATATGAGCTATCTCCTGAAGGGATACATGGATAACGTGATTTCTTCTATGATTGCTGCCCGTTATGCTGAGAAGGCATTGGAGCCAGACTGTCCATATCTCCAGGCAAATGCCGGTGATGGTTCATACCTGATTTCAAGCACTAAGGATGCTTTCACCCTTACCGGTGTGGCTAAGCCAGGAAAGATTAAGGAGGCTTATGCTGCTGTTCTCCGCGAGGCACAGCGTATGCATGAGTTCGGTTTCACAGCTACTGAGTATCAGCGTGCCAAGGATGAATTCATGAGCCAGGTTGACAAGGCGCTTGCCAACAAGGATAAGATGAAGAACGAGCAGTTTACCACCCAATATGTGGATAACTTCACTTCTAACGAGCCTATCCCATCAGTAGAAGAGGAGAGCCAGATCTGGAAGATGGTAGTTCCAAACTTGCCTCTTGAGGTTATCAACAGCTATGCCAAGCAGTTGGTTTGCCAGAGCGATACCAACCTTGTATCATTGGTTATGATGCGCGAGCAGGCTGGTGCCGTTTATCCTACCGAGCAGGAACTCTCTGCCATCGTAAAGCAGGTACGTGCTGAGAAGCTCGAGGCTTATGTGGATAATGTTAAGCAGGAACCTCTCATTGCTCAGGCTCCTAAGGCTGGTAAAATTAAGAAGACTGTTGAAAACAAGAAGTTGGGCTTCAAGGAGTTGACTCTTTCTAATGGCGCTAAGGTGGTATTGAAGAAGACCGATTTCAAGGACAATGAGGTTGCTTTCGCAGCTTCAGCCAATGTGGGCTATTCTACTTTCGGCAAGGAAGACTTCCTGAATGCTGCATTTGCAGCAGATGTGCTCGATGCTAGTGGGCTTGGCGATTTCTCAAGCAATGAGCTTGATAAGGCTTTGGCAGGTAAGCAGGCTGGCGTTTCGTTCAGCTTGAGTCCTTTCAATCATGGTTTGAAGGGTAATTCTACTCCTAAGGACATCGAAACCCTGATGCAGCTCATCTATCTCAAGATGACCGCAGTAAGCAAGGACCAGAAGAGCTTTGACAATATGAAGAGTATGATGGCTACTGTTCTTGCCAACAAGAGCAACAACCCAAGCCTCGTATATCAGGATTCTGTTCAGAGCACCCTCTATTTGGGTAGCAAACTTGCCCGTGTGCCAGAGGCAAGCGATATAAAGGATATCAACTACGACCGTATCCTGGAGATTGGTAAGCAGTTCTACGGCAATGCCAAGGACTTCACCTTCTATTTCGTAGGTAACTATGATGAGAAGACTCTCCTCCCACTCATCGAGCAGTATATCGCCAGTCTGCCAAACAATGGCTTCAAGCTGAAGAACAAGCAGATTCCTTATGCTAAGGGTAAGGTAAGCAATATCTTTACCAAGGCAATGGAGAACCCACAGAACCAGGCAACAGAGATCTGGTATACCAAGGCTCCATTCACCTTGCAGTATATGGTTCTTGCTGATGTTTCAGCCCGCCTTTTGGAGATGAAGTATTTGCGTACTATCCGTGAGGAACTCAGCGCTGCTTATCATGCAGGTGCAAACTATGGTTTGCTTCGCGATTATGATAACAAGGCTGCCATCTCTATTTCTGCCGTGGCTCAGTTGAACCCAGAGAAGTCTGATATCGCTATTCCTTACTTCTTCAAGGGTATGGACGAGACCGTAGCCCAGCCAAATGCAGAAGACCTTCAGAAGGTAAAGGAGATTCTCCTGAAGCAGGCTGCTGTTAGCGAGAAGTCTAACGGTTATTGGCTTGGTGCGTTGAGCACATACGAGCGTATGGGTGTTGATACTCATAGCGATTACAAGGAGATGGTGAAGAATCTGAAGGCATCTGAGATTTCAGACTTCCTGAAGAATGTCATCTTGAAGAGTGGTAATCACTTCGAGATTATCATGAAGGCAGTGAAGAACGAGAAGTAAAATCTCGGACTTGATATAATAAAACGAAAAAATCCCGTTGTACAAGCCAGATGGCTGACAACGGGATTTTTACGTTTTTTTCTTTTCCCAAAATTTTTGAAACTCATCATTTAAGAGTCGTTTCGAAAAATCTCTCTTTAAAAAGAAAGGATGCGTCCTTATATTGTATAAGAGCATCATCTTTCCTCCTTTACTTCTTGTTTCTGAAGAGTATTAACCTCTTCTCTTTGCCTTAGAGGCAAGAGCCTCGCGGCGATCCTGAAGAATCTGTTGGCATCTATCGATAGCCTGATTCTGATTTTCTGAATTTACCTTAATTAAATCATTCATAACCTATTGATATTTGTTAACCGCTTGCAAAGATAGGGGTTTTCTACCTATTTCTAGGTACAAAATGCATGAAAATACGTGTTTTATTCGTTATTTTTTGATGTATGTCAAAAAAAAGTGCAAACGATTGAACAGTTTTCCCTCCTTTAGACCGATAATTATCATTTCCTGAACGATTTTTTTCATTATCTTTTAAACGAATTGTCATCGCAATCGTCTATAATAACGTAGAAAGAGCAGAAATGCTGAGTTTTTAGGGAGATTCATACCGCGAAATAGGGATTTCTCTTATCGTATTTCCGATTTTTTTGCGAACTTTGCACCCGAAAGAACAATAGGAAGTATTGGGTATATATAAATAAGAGTGATAAAAATAAATATATAGAAAGCAATGAAAAAGGTATTTCTTTTGGCTGCCCTCGTGCTCGCATGCACAGCTGGCAGCAACGCAAGCGCTATGAACGAGGCAGCGCTCAATGCCTCAATGTCTGAGATGATGCCGGTTAAGAAAACGGCTAAGAAGACAACAAAGAAGACTTCTACAAAGAAAACAACTTCTGCAGCATCTAGCACTACAGCAGCAACAACTACAACTTCTGCAACAACAACTGCTGCAACAACCGGCAATGCAGGCTCAGCCGTTGCAGGTATCTTGGGTGCTGTACTGGGCGGAAACTCTAACAGCAGCAGTTCTGCAGGTAGCAGTATTATCAATGGCATTCTGAATAATGTAATCGGTTCAGGTACCTTCAGCAAGCAGGATCTCTGTGCCCATACCTGGAAGTATAGCAAGCCGGGATGCGCCTTTATCTCTGAGAATCTCCTGGCAAAAGCTGGCGGTGAGATTGCTGCCAACAAGGTAGAGGAGAAGTTGGGTGAGTATTACAGCAAGTTTGGTTTCAGCGGCTCAAATACCTATTTCACCTTCAAAACTGATGGAACTTTCGCAGCCAAGATAGATGGCAAGTCATGGCAGGGCAATTATACTTTTGATGAGAAGACTCATGCCATTCAGATGAAGGGCTTGCTCTTGAGTATGTCGGGCTATGCTACGAAGACTACCAACGGCATCAGCCTGCTCTTCGACCAGACAAAGTTGCTCAACCTCATCAAGACCATGGGTGCCCTCAAGGGCAGTTCTACCCTCAGCGCTATCGGTACTATCGCCAATAATTACGATGGTATGCGTGTAGGTTTCGAGATGACTAAGTAATCCTGAAGGATAGAATCCATTACTGAGCCTTCTGTTGGAGTGGGCTCAGTAGATGATAATCGCCCTGTAAGAAGTAAAGCATCTTTCAAGCTATGCTTTGCTCTTTACAGGGCGATTTTTCTTGTTTATTTCACGTTCAGTTTCATTGTTTTTACATCCTTGCTGTTGGTTCCTATCATAATCTGGAAGTCGCCTGGTTCTATCACGTGCTTCAGATCTGCGTTGTAGAACTTGAGCATATCTGGGGTGATATCAAAGCTTACCTCCTTGCTTTCACCTACTGCCAGATGGATGCGCTGGAAACCTTTCAGTTCCTTTACAGGGCGGGAGATGCTGGCTACCATGTCACGGATGTAGAGCTGCACAATCTCGTCGGCATCGCGGGAACCGTTGTTCTTAACGGTGACGCTAGCTGTAATCTTCTTGCCATCCTGCCATTCGGTAGCCTCCTCATTGCTGATGCCGGCCTCCTGGCTGCTCAGGCGGAAGTTGCTGTATGAAAAGTTGGTGTAGCTCAAACCGTAACCGAAAGGATAGAGCGGACCATTGCTTACATCCAGACAGTTGCTGGCAAACTTGGCAAACTTCTCATTATCGTCTGCTACAGGGCGGCCGGTGTTCTGATGGTTGTAGTAGAGAGGCTCCTGACCGGTAGTCTTAGGCATCGAAGTGGTGAGCTTACCCGATGGCGATTTGTCGCCAAAGATGACATCGCAGAGTGCATCGCCCATCTCTGAACCTCCAAACCATACATTCATGATGGCTGGTACATGGGCTTTCTCCCAAGTAAGAACCGTAGGGCGGCCTGCAAAGTTGAGGAGCACTACAGGCTTGCCCGTCTTCAGGAGTTCGGCAAGCAGTTCGCGCTGTACGTCCGGCATCTCCAGGTTGGTACGGCTACCGCATTCGCCGCTCATCTCGGCACTTTCGCCCATAGCACATACTATCACGTCGGCCTCTTTAGCAATCTTCAGCGCTTCAGCCTTCATCTCAGCCTCGTTGCCCCAGTTGATTGGCTTGCCGCATTCGCCGTTTTTCTGCAGTTCCTGATTGCGCCAGATATTGCTTCCCTGGGCATATAATAAGGTGGCTTTTCCGGCAAGTGCATGCTCCATTGCCTCCTTGATGGTGGTATATTTAGATGGTACCTGAGCCACGCTCCATGTACCGGCTATGTTGTTTCGGGTGTCGGCAAGCGGACCTATCAGGGCTATCTTTCCTTCCTTCTTCAGTGGCAGGATATTGCCTTCGTTCTTCAGAAGCACGAAGGTCTCTGCTGCTACATTGCGGGCTGCCTGACGGTTCTCTGCGGTGTAAATCTCGCTCTTGCTGCGCTTGGTGTTGCAGTAGCGGTAAGGGTCGCTGAACAGGCCCAGTTTATATTTCGCTTCCAGAATGCGGCGGCAGGCGATGTTCACTTCCTCCTCGCTCACCTTTCCTTCTGCTATGCTCTTAGCCAGATGCTTTACGAAGGCGTTGGAACACATATCCATGTCGGTACCCGCCTTCAGTGCCTGTTCTGAAGCCTCCTGGATGTCTTTTGCTGTTCCGTGCTGCAGAATCTCGGCGATAGAAGCGTAATCGGTAACCACGAAACCGTTGAACCCCCACTGCTTTCTCAAGACATCGGTCATCATCCATTTGTTGGCTGTAGCAGGTGTGTAGTCGATGAGATTGAATGAAGACATCACGCTGCCTACACCAGCCTTCACCACTGCCTCGTAAGGTGGTAGATACTGGTTCATCATGCGCACGCGGCTCATATCTACCGTGTTATATTCCTTTCCGCTCTCAACGCCTCCGTACAGGGCAAAATGCTTCAGGCAGGCCATGATGCGGTTGGCTCTCAGAATCTCTTCTGTGCGCATATCCACGCCCTGGTAGCCCTGAGTCATCGCTGCTCCCATCACGCCGCTCAGATAAGGATCCTCGCCATTTCCTTCGCTTATTCGTCCCCAGCGGGCATCGAGTGCAATGTCTACCATAGGAGAGAATGTCCAGTTGATGCCGTCGGCACTTGCTTCCTTGGCCGATACTTCGCCTACCTTCTTCATCGCCTCGGTATCCCATGAGCAGGAGAGGGCGAGAGGGATAGGGAACATCGTTTCGTAACCATGAATTACGTCCATACCTACGAGCAGCGGGATGCCCAGACGGCTGTTCTTGATGGCGATTTCCTGCAGAGCCTTGATCTTGTCGAGCCCTTTGATATTGAAAACTCCGCCCATGTTGCCCTGGGCGATATCGCCGCCTACCTGAGTATCAAGTGCGCCGCCGGTGGTGATGTCGCCAGCTACCATCAGGTTCAGCTGACCAATCTTCTCCTGCAGTGTCATCTTCGCCATCAGTTGGTCGATATACTCCTTCATGGGTAGAATCTTGCCTTTCTTGGTTGTGGCAGTTACTTTTTTCTTAGGGGCTGCGGTATGGGCGAAAGCAGGTGCTGCCATAGAACCAGCCAAAAGAAATGTGAGTGATAAAAGTGCTGTTCTCATTGTTTATTATGTTAATTGTTATTTTATAAAGTTTATCTTCTATTAAGACCTTGCAAAGATAATAAAAAAGATGATACGATGCGCGATAGAAATGTTAAAATGTGGATGAAATTTTCTTTTTCAGATAGAAATATATCTGGTAATGAGATAGATAAGAAAAATGGGGGATATACAAAAAGTGGATGCGGTATAGACGAAAAATGCGAAGAAATCTACTTTTCTTCTATATCAGATTTTGTCGTTTCCGATTTTTTTATTACTTTTGCACGTGAAACCTCATGAAAATAAATCAATCTTAAACGGAATCAAGTTGATGTATCGCGTAAATGAATTATGGGGAAAGGCATTCTTCTTCCTGCTCTTTGTCTTAATGCCTCTTTCTCTTGCAGCAAAAACAACAGATAATATAGAGCAGCTTTTTCAGAGTCTGGACAACGCCATTGCCCATTCGGCTGATTATGTGAAGGTACGTGAAGCCCGAATTCGCGATTGGGAGCAGAAACTGAAGACCGCCAGGCGGCTAAGCAGTAAGTATGATGCCTGCTTTGCGCTCTTTGAGGAATACCGCTCCTACAAGAACGACATGGCGCTGAAATACATCAACCAGTGTATGGAACTTGCCTTCAGAATGGGCGATAAAAAGAAGGTGGAAAATGCCAAGGCGCTGCTTGCTTTTCAGGAATCTACCACGGGCGATTATGCCGAATCGTACGACCTGCTGAAGTCTGTCAATATCGCTGATCTTGATGCTGAGGGCAAACGCAACTACCTCTGGGCTTGCCAGCACCTGTATGGCGAGATGGCATATTATTCCAACGTTCCTTCCTTGAAGAAATATTATGCCGGCAAGCATAATGCCTATCAGGCTGCAATAGACAGCACTTTCAGCCATGATGATGACCTTTATCTGCAGATGCAGGAGGTGAGGGCACGCGATGCAGGCAATATGAAGGAGGCTTTGCGATTGAGCGATAAGCGGCTGTCGATGACGAAACCGGGCACCCATCAGTATGCCATTGTACAGTTTTATCGCGGCTTGACCTACAATCAGTTTGGTGATAAAGAGCAGTTCCTCCGCTGCCTCTTGCGTTCTGCTATCTGCGATGTCCAGTTGGCTGTGATGGACCAGGGTTCTCTCTGGGAAGTTGCCAATCTTCTCAACGCCGACCCGGGCGAGCAGAAGCGCTCTCATGAGTATATCAAGTTTGCCTGGAAGTCGGCTACCATTTTCAATACGCCTATCCGCAGCCGCCAGATCATGCCTGTGCTCACGCAGATTGAGGAGGGCTATCAGAAAGAGCTTTCTTCGAGCAACCAGCATCTGCGGCTCATGGTAGCGTGTTCAGCCTTGCTTCTCTTTGTGGTTATGCTCTTGCTCTACTATGTCAACAAGCAGCGCAAGCGCATTGCTGCGGCCCATCATAAGCTGAAGGAAACCAACCATGCCTTGCAGTTGGCAAATGAGCGTCTTAACGAGATGAACCAGTCACTCAACGAGAGTAACAAGATGAAGGAAGTATATATTGGTCGATTCCTGCGCCTTTGTGCCATCTATGTCGACAAGATAGAGACCATGCGCAAGCGAGTAGTGAAACTAGTGAAGGCAAGAGAACTCAACAAGTTGCTGGAGCAGATGCAGGCTGGCGAGGCCTACATGGGCGAGCTGTATGAGTATTTCGATTCCGCCTTCCTGAAGCTCTTCCCTGACTTTGTTGAGGAGTTCAATGCCCTCTTGAGGCCTGAAGAGCGTATCTTGCTCGAAGATGACAGCCGTCTTTCTACCACCCTCCGTATCTTTGCCCTTATCCGTCTGGGCATCGAGGACAGTTCTAAGATTGCCGAGTTCCTTCACTATTCTGTGAACACTATCTATAATTATCGCGCCAAAATCAAGAATAGTGCCATCTGTGACAGGGAAGAGTTCGAGCAGCGTGTGAAGCAGATTGGCATGAAATAAGCCTTTCTGGGCGTATGGGTAAAACTTCCGATAATCAGGGCGTTGACTATTTTCTGGGAAAGAGTAAATGCTTCGGGCACCCATGTACGGCGTTTTGCCGTATTATATGGGTTAACTAACCGATAATCAGCGTGTTGATTGTTTTTGCGGAAAGAGTAAATGCTTCAGGTACCCATGCATCGCGTTTCGCGATGTATGGGTAGTCATTTGATAATCAAAATATTGATGTTTGTGTATCCCTGTTTCTGCGAACTTGGTGATGGGTGATAGGCGATAGAAATCGCATAATAGTTTGACGTTGTGTTTTACAACGTCAAGTTGGTTAATCTTCTGATAATCAAGATATTGATATTTTTGAATATCCCGGTTTTTACGAGTTTGTCAATGGATGAAAAGCATGGGAATACAATAAAAGTTTGTTACGGCGTTTCACCGTAACAAGCTTTTATGCGTTATATTTATTTCTTCCCTCCGTTCAATTTCTCAGAATCGAATCATTCTTTTAAAAGAGCTCGAAGGCTTTCTTGAGCTTCAGGTTATCGGCTGCATTACCAACAAGAGCCTCAAACTTTCCGGCTTCAGCCTTCCAGGATGAAGATGCCTCATCGTAGAAACTGAGGGCCTCTTTGCTGATGGTGATGCTGATATCCTTGCTCTCACCTGGCTGGAGATAAACCTTCTGGAATCCCTTCAGCTCCTTCTGAGGACGGTCTACTGATGACTTGACATCGTGGATGTAGAGCTGAACCGTCTCGGCTCCGGCACGCTTACCTGTATTCTTTACGTTTACGGTAAAGGTGATTGTGCCGTCCTGCTTCATCTGCATCTTGTCGCTGCGCAGATTAGAGATGGCAAACTGGGTGTAGCTCAAGCCGTGACCGAATGCAAAGGTAGGCTTGATGCGCTCCTTATCGGTCCAGCGGTAACCTACATAGATGCCTTCCTTATATTCCTCATCAATGATGTTGCCCTTCGTGCTGGCTCCACCTTCCTGACGCCAGGTTCCCGGATAGGTATTGAGTGCATGAGCACCTGTTTCCTTCAGCGAGTTGACCCATGTAAACGGCAACTTTCCGCTAGGGTTGGCATCGCCTGTAAGGATGCTTGCAAGGGCTTCGCCGCTCTCCGAACCGATGAACCAGCCCTGTACGATGCCGGCAACCTTAGCCTTCCAAGGCATAGCTACCGCATTGCCCGAGATGTTGACATAAACGAAGTTTCTGTTTGCCTTAGCCAAAGCCTCGATCAGCTTATCCTGATTGTATGGCAACTCATAATGCTTGCGGTCGTGACCCTCGCAGTCCTGGAAATCGCTCTTGTTCAGACCGCCAAACATGATGACATAGTCGGCAGTCTTGGCTTTCTCTACGGCTTCGGCTATCAGTTCAGCCTCGCTGCGCTTATCTTCCAGGTTCTGGCCGGTTGTAACGCCATTGTAGTTGCCCGTTACATCGCCCACATATCCGCGGGCATAATCTACCTCGATGCCGTCTTTGCCCAAGCGTGTCTTCAGACCATCGAGAGGCGAAATCTCGCGCTGTACCTTGAGCGAAGAAGAGCCTCCGCCTACGGTCATCATCTTGATGGCATTCTCGCCCACTACCAGCACGCGCTTAGCCTTCTGGGTGTTGATAGGGAGCACATTGTTCCTGTTCTGGAGCAATACGATGCCTTCCTCAGCAATCTGTCTGGCTGCTGCATAATGGCTCTCGGAACAGAGGAAACCATGAGGGCGGTTCGGATTCATCGTGGTGCGATAGAAGAGGCGCAATACGCGGCGCACCTTATCGTCCAGCTCCTTCTGGGTGAACTTGCCTTCCTGTATGGCCTTCATGTAAGGAACCGACAGATAATAGTTGTCGTAGGCATTGGTAGCGCCCATCGTAAGACCGTCTGTCCAGGTGCCGAACTCCATATCCAGCCCGTTCTTTACAGACTGCTCCAGGTCGTGAGCACCGCCCCAGTCGCTTACCACGACACCATCATACTTCCAGTCGCCCTTCAGAATCTTGTTCAGGGTCCACTGGTTGTGGCAGTTGTGCTCATTCTTATATAGGTTGTAGGCTCCCATGATACCCCATGTCTTACCCTTCTCAACAGCCGCCTTGAAGGCAGGGAGATAGATTTCGTGGAGAGCACGGTCGCTGACAATTACGTTGACCTGATGGCGGTATTCCTCATCGTTGTTCAGGCAATAGTGCTTTACGCAGGCTGATACGCCCTTAGACTGCAATCCCTGAATATACGGCACTACCATGATGCTTGCCAGGAACGGATCTTCGCCCATATACTCGAAGTTGCGGCCGTTGAGAGGCGTGCGGTAGATGTTGACGCCAGGACCCAGAATCATGTCCTTGCCGCGATACAGGGCTTCTTCGCCCAATGCTTCGCCATAGATGCGGCTCATCTGCGGATTCCATGATGCGGCAAGACAGGTGAGGGCAGGGAAGGCTACACAGGAGTCGTTGGTCTGGCCAGCCTGTTCCCACTCATCCCACAATACGTCAGGACGCACTCCGTGAGGTCCGTCATCCGTCCAGAAGTCAGGAAATCCCAAGCGTGGTACACCGGCTGATGAAAACTTGCTCTGAGCATGGATGATGCGTATCTTCTCTGCCAGCGTCATGCGGGAGATGGCATCATCGATGCGCTGCTCTACCGGCTTGGTCTGGTCGAGATAGACAGGCAATTGTCTGTTTGCCTGCTGTGCCTGTGATGGAGCGATGGCTGCCACAGACAAGACACATGATAAAATGAACTGTTTCATAAGTAATGAATATTTATTATGTTTTTGTTTATTCTTGCAGTTGTTGTTGTTATGCACAACGCTTCTCACGTTTTTTTTTGTGCGTTTAAGCGTATATGCTCATTCATCTGCAAAATTACTAAATAAATAATGAAAAAATGACGGGTGATAAGTGAAAAGTGGATGGGTGTAAAAATAGAACTTTTGTAAACCGCTGATAGTTAGGGAAATAAATGTGTTGTAGTGCGAATGAAAAGTGGCAGAGTGTGAACACTGAAAAATGCTGATGTAACTTTTTAAGGGTGTTCCAGCCTCATTTTCTTAATTTTAATCCATCCACTTTCATATAGTTGCTAAAAATTGGTAAGTGTCTGAAAATTAATAGTGTAGACTGTTTTAGAAAAGTTTTCTTTCCACTTATCTGTTGAAGGTGCTAGGATTTATCAAAAAAACATATTATATTTGCAAACGAAAACACGGCTTAACGCATTTTAGGAAATGCACAGCCGCACAGTCTTAAACATTATTATAATAGAGTGAACTAACAAACAGATATTTTTCTAAACTAATAATCGAATATGAAAACAAAAAGTCTATTGCTGGCGACCGCATTATTGATGTCGACGTCAGCGTTCGCACAGAAAAACACCTTCAAGGGTGTCGTGTTGGATGACCTGGGTGAACCCGTTATCGGAGCCACCATTCAGGTAAAAGGCGTCAAGGGAGCCGGTGCAATTACCGACCTTGATGGTAACTTCGTCATCGATGCAGATGCTAACCAGACCTTGCTTATTACCTACATTGGCTACAAGGATGCAGAGATCCGTCCTTCAGCCAACATGAAGATTACTCTTAAACAAGACGACAAGGCTTTGGACGAAGTGGTTGTTGTAGGTTACGGTGTTCAGAAGAAGAGCGTGGTAACAGCTGCCATCGCCAAAGTGAGCACCGAAGATTTGGCTGGCAAGAGCCCAGTGCGTGTTGATAACGCATTGAAGGGTCTGGCAGCCGGTGTCAACGTAACCTCTTCATCGGGTCAGCCTGGCGCATCTCCTAAAGTTCGTATTCGCGGTACAGGTACTATCAACAATTCAGATCCTCTCTATATCGTGGACGGTATGCCTATCGAGGGTGGTTTGGATTACTTGAACCCAAGCGACATTGAGAGTATAGAGGTGTTGAAGGATGCCGCATCAGGTGCTATCTATGGAGCCCGTGCTGCCAATGGTGTAGTACTTGTTACCACCAAGAAGGGTAAGATGGGCAAGGCACAGATCAACTACAATTTCTCTTACGGCTGGCAGAGCGCATGGAAGAAGCGCGATGTAACCAGCGCTACTGATTATGCAATCCTTCAGAATGAGCGTGCCTTAAACGGCGGTCAGGCTCCTATCTATGCCGATCCTTACAACCTGACCGACAGCAACGGAAAACCTATCAAGGGCTTTGGTACCGATTGGCAGGACCTGGTATTCAATGACAATGCGCCAGTGCAGAATCATGAGGTATCTATCAGTGGTGCATCAGAAAAAATCAACTACTATCTCTCTATGGGCTATTATAAGCAGGAGGGTATCGTAGGCGGTAACTACGGACAGAGCAACTATGAGCGCCTCTCCCTCCGCTCTAACAATATATATAATGTGATGGATGCATCGAAGGAGCGCAACTTCCTCAACAAGCTCGATGTAAACGTCAATATGGCCTATACACGTGTCAAGAGTACTGGTATCGATGCCAACTCTATCTATGGTTCTATCCTCGGCAGTTCGCTCTATCTGGCGCCTACATTGGCTCCTACGGTGACAGACCCGGCAATGGTTAAGAAGTATTATGATACCTATGAGGATCCTAATACATACGATGCAGAAGGAAATATTACCGGCAAGCGCAATGCCTATGAATTGCTGCGTGATGCCAATGGCAATTATTATACAATCCCTGGTATGGGAGGTACCTATCAGGAGATGAACAACCCACTGGCCATGTTGAGCATTCCTGCTGCCAAGAACTGGTCGCACAAGTTTGTGCCTAAGTTCTCTATCGACCTGCAATTGTGGGATAATCTGAAGTATCACTTCACTTACAGTGCCGACCTCAGCTTCTGGGGAACAGACAGTTATGTGGCTTCCAAATACTATCTCTCTGGCAATAATAAACGAGAGCATACTGAGGCCTATAAGAGTTCGGACAAGGGCATCAACTGGCAGGTGGAGAATACCCTGACCTATGACAAGACCATCGGCAAACATAGCTTTGCTGTAGTGCTGGGCCAGAGTGCGATGAAGAACAAGAGCGACTATCTGAATGGTAGCCGTTGGAATCTTGTGAATGTAAACAAGCCTTCTATCGACTATGCTACCGGCAACTACGAGCAGACCATCGTGAAGGATGCTGACGGAAAGATCATCTCTGTAGGTGCGCCTCAGATTCAGCATAGCGTATCGGGCGGTAACAACGTGGTACATGCCATCTCTTCACTCTTTGGCCGTTTGAGCTACAATTACGATGAGAAATATATGCTCCAGGCTACAATCCGTCGAGATGGCTCAAGCCGTTTCGGACCATCTCATAAATATGGTACCTTCCCATCAGCTTCTGTTGGTTGGAACATCATGAACGAGAAGTTTATGGAGGGCACCCGCAACTGGTTGAGCAACCTCAAGTTCCGTGCCAGCTGGGGTAAGAATGGTAATGATAATATCGGAGACTTCCGCTATACCGTATTGACAGCCATGGGCAACAACGTGCTCTTCGGTAAGGATGCCATCAAGTTTAATGGTTCTAAGGCGAATGCAACAGCCAATCCAGACTTGAAGTGGGAGGAGAGTGAGCAGACTGATATCGGTTTCGACTTCGGATTCTTCGGCAGTGCATTGACCTTCAGTGCCGATTACTATGTGAAGAAGACCAACGGAATGCTGATTACGATGCCAATTCCTAGCTATGTAGGCGAGACAAAACCTATCGGCAATGTGGGTGATATGAAGAACTCGGGTCTTGAATTCGAACTCGGCTATAAGTGGAATGTATCAGATGCCCGCTTCCATGCAAAGGCAAATGTTACCTATCTGCACAACGAACTGACCAATTTGGGTAATGATACTGGTTTCATAGATTTGGACACCTTCCAGGGCATCTTTGGCGGTGGTACACGCGGTAGCAACGGCCAGCCATTCCCTTACTTCTATGGTTACAAAACAGCCGGAGTCTTCCAAAATATGGCAGAGGTTCAGGCTTATGTCAACAAGGACGGCGAGATGATTATGCCAAATGCCAAGCCGGGTGATGTACGCTTCGTAGACGTAGATGGAGATGGAGCAATCAGTCCGGACGACCGCACCAATATCGGTAACGGTACACCAAAATGGACCTTCGGTTTCAACCTCAATGCAGAGTGGAAAGGCTTCGACCTCAACCTCTTCCTGCAGGGTGTAACAGGCAATAAGGTGTTTGATGCTACCTATCGTACAGACGTATTCTCTGGCAACTTCCCTTCTTGGATGCTCGACAGATGGACGGGCGAGGGTACCAGCAACAAGTATCCTATTCTGAAGAACGGTGATGCTACCAACTGGCAGGTTTCAGACCTCTATATCTGCGATGGCTCTTACCTCCGTGTAAAGAACCTCTCACTGGGTTATACCTTGCCAAAGCAGCTTACACAGAAGTTGTCTATCAGTCACTTGCGTTTCTACGTGATGGCAGAGAACCTGATTACCTGGACCAAGTATTGGGGCTTCGACCCTGAAATCTCATCAGGTGGTACTTCTCTCGGTGTAGACTATGGTGTATATCCACAGGCTCGCACCTACACCATCGGCGTAAACCTTTCATTCTAAAATAAGAACCTTTAAAATAAAGACTATTATGAAGACAATAAAATATATAGCTTTAGGAGTGTTGGCAACCAGTATGACACTGGTAAACACATCTTGCAGCGACAGTTTTCTAGAGGTGGAGAACCCATCAGGTGAAAACCTCGAAGAATATTATACCACAGATGCCCATATCAATGAGGCTCTGAATGCGGCTTACGATCCTATCCACTGGCCAGACTGGGGATTGGGACAGTATAATGCTCTTAATATCGATGCCGAGATAATGGGCGATAACTTCTGGGTAGGCGGTTCCAACAAGACCGATATGCAGAACTGGCACATGCTGGCCAATTATGAAGCAAATGCTAATAATACGCTGAGTTCACTCTGGACCGTGGATTATTCAGGTATCAAGCGTTGTAATGACCTCTTGAAGTATATTCCTTGGGCAGAGGCAAATTTGACCGAGAGAAACAAGGCATCTTATGAGATGCAGGGCAGAGCACTGCGTGTATACTTCTACAACAACCTGTGGCATTACTTCGGCAATATACCGTTCTATCTTGAGAACCTTTCAAGCCCTTATACTGCTCCTCAGTTGAAAGCTGATGAGGTTTACAGCCAGCTTATTGTCGAGCTGGAATCCGTAATCGATTCTAAGGTCTTGCCTATGCGCTGGGATGACAAGAACTGCGGTCGCATGTCGCAGGCGATGTGTTACATGATGTATGCCGAGATGGTGATGTATCAGAATGACAAGACACGCTATCCTAAGGCATTGCAATATATGCAGGAAATCATCGGCGATACAGGCAATTATGACCTCGTAGACGACTTTGCCTCTATATGGAAGGAGAGTGGAGAATGGTGCAAGGAGAGCATCTGGGAAGTAAACTATGAGGATGGTAACAACGAGCGTGGATGGAATTCTCCTCTTGCTATCGGTGGTACCGTATTGCCAACCTTGATTTCTCCAAACTCTTGGCCAGGTGGCGACGGTTGGGACAAAGGTGGTGACGGTTGGGGATTCTTGCCGGTAAGACAGGAAACCTACGATATGTATGGTACTGGCGATAAGCGCCGTGATGCAACCATCTGGGATGTTCGTGGTGTAGAGTATACAGAGCGCTATCAGGATACTCATCTCTGGCTGGCTAAATATCGTCCATTCACAGAAAATAATGCGGATGCAGGCTTTGATAACAACCTGAATTATAACAATAACCTCCGTGTTTATCGCGTAGCAGAAGCTTATCTCAATGCTGCAGAACTGTTGCTTGAGACTGGTGGTGATGCTGGCTTGGCAAAGGATTATGTGAATAAAATCCGTCGTCGTGCTGGAATCGCAGAGCTTGGAGCCGTAACTCTGGATGATGTTATCAATGAGCGCCGCTTGGAGTTTGTAGGCGAGGGTAAGCGTTACTTCGACCTCGTTCGCACAGGCAAGGCTGCCAGCGTATTGGTGCCAGATGAGTATGGCTATCGTACCAATTCTTGGACAGAATCTAAGAAGTATATCCCAATTGCTCAGGCTGAGCTTGACTCTGATCCTGCTTTGGTACAAAATAATTATTAACGTTAAGAATCCAACAATATGAAAAAGATATTTCGAAATATGGCTTATGCACTGTTCGGCGGACTGATGCTCGGTGCATGTTCAGCAGAAGAATTCTCTGGTGCCAATGGCGAATTGCCTGATATTGTAGATTATGCAGACAAGTTTAATATTGCTGTTGATCAGGAAACGAATACCGCTAAGTTCTCTTTCGATGGAACCAGTGGTGTTACACCGGTTTGGGTAATAGATGGAGCTTATTCTTCAGAATTCAATCTCTCTAAGTACTATCGCAAGAAGGGAACATACGATGTAGAGTGCTTCGTGAAAAACCGTAATGGTATCAGCAAGGAATCTGTTCGGAAACTGTTCTCTATCGAAAAGACTAAGATGAATGGTTTTGGCGGTTTTGTAGAGGACAGCGAGTTTAATCTCTTCAAGAAAATTACCTTCCCTGAAAAACCTTCTGCTGGCTATTATGCTCCAGGATGGAGCCAAATTGCTGACCCGGTTTGTAGCTATATCAAGGGATGCTATACATTGAAGCTCCCTGAGGCAACTACCGAACGTTGGCAAGCTCAGGTTCCTTTCACCAACTTAGGTATCTCTACTTCTGCCGACAAGCACTACGATTTCTCTGTCATCTTGACATCTGCCAAAGGACATAATGCCGTTAAGGTGAAACTTTGTGATTCTGGAGAAGGTGGTGACAACATCATCCTTTTCGATTCCAAGGATGCAAATACAAAATTGGAAGCAGGTGAGCCTAAGTGTATTTATGGTTCAGACCTCGAAGGCAAGGACATCAATAACTTGAAGATTGTATTCGACTTTGGTGGTAATGCTGCTGATGACGAAATCATAATAGAGAGCCTGGTATTGAAAGATCATGCCAACGATGACGGTACTGTGGTTCCTGTAGAATTGAAGGTGCCATTCGACTACAATACAGCGGGCAACCTTTGGAAGGATATTGATGCCAACAAGTCATTTACCGAGGAAACTTGGTATGGTGATGCTTCTTGGGCACAGATTGATGTAACTCCTGTTATCAAGCATGAGGGAAGCAAGCACATCATTATCGTGCCTTGTGAAACTCCTGCTGAGCTATGGCACGCACAGTGGAAAATGCTTGGTATTCCAGTATCTGCCAAAGCTGATAGCAAGATTGATTTCTCTTGCAAGGTTACCACTTCTGCTCCATTGCCAATGATGACATTGAAACTTTGTGATGACGCTAATGATGGAAACCTCTTCTTCCAGGAGTCTACTGATGTTAAAGGCGAATACGTCTTCCGTTATGAGAACCAACCAAACAGTACGAAAGAAGCTGATGGCGGCCCTCAGGATATGAGCAAGATGAAACTCGTCATCGACCTTGCTGGTGCTCCTAAGGATGCTGAGGTAACAATCAGCGACATTGTTTTGATTGTGAAATAGGCTTTAGGTTTATAGGTTTTGTAGGTTTATTATTGAATTAAACAGGAGCTGCTCCTATGAATAAGTAGGAGTGGCTCCCTTTCTAAATTTTAAATGACATGAAATTCTTGAAAATATTTTCCTTCCTTCTCTCGCTTATGCTGCTTTCTTGCAGCAGCAGTTCTTCTGACGGCGATGGAGAGGTGACGATATCCTGCTCTCCTACGAGCATAGATGTTCCTGCTAAGGGCGGTACTTATAAAATCATGATTGTGGCTTCTGAAGGTGGCTGGGAGGCGAGAGCATCCTTTCCTGGAGAAGGTCCTACGGCAAATGTATACCCTTGGTTTAAAGTGAGTGCCAGTGGTAATAACAAAGCTACGGGTATGGTAACTGTAGATGTTGAAGAGAATAAATCGTCTGTAGCTCTTGACGGAAGTGTCGAGATCTCATTAGAGGATAAGAAGGTATCGGTACCAGTGCATCAGGCAGGCAAGACTGTCACTCCTATTGAAGGGGGCGAAATGGTGATTCCGGAAGGTTACAAACTGGTCTGGAATGATGAGTTTAATGAAGGCTCAGAGTTGAATAGTACCGATTGGCGTCATGAGGTGAAGAAGTCGGGCTGGGTGAATAATGAACTTCAGAATTATGTGAATGGCTCTGCTGATGGTAAGCGCGTAACAGAAATTGCAGATAACCGGCTTTACATCAACTGTTTCAAGGGCAGCGACGGCAAGATATATTCGGGTCGCGTATATGCTCACGAAACCCAGGGCTGGCTTTACGGTATCTTCGAAGCTCGCATCAGATTGCCTAAAGGTAAGGGCACATGGCCTGCTTTCTGGATGATGCCTTGCAACAATGATTTCGGAGCAAATCCTTGGCCTAAATGTGGCGAGATTGATATTATGGAAGAGGTCGGTGTTAATCCTAACTATACTTCTTCTTCGCTCCATACAGAGAAGTTTAATCACGTGATGGGAACCCAGATTACCAAGGAACGTCTGACTGCGGGTGCTGAAGACGGTTTCCACGTTTATCGCCTGGAGTGGACTCCTGATTATATCAAGACCTATGTGGATGGTAAGGAACTGCTCAATTTCAACAATGACGGTAAAAATGATGTGGGTTCATGGCCTTTCAATAAACCATTCTATGTTATCCTCAACCTGGCTTGGGGCGGTGATTGGGGCGGCATGAAGGGTGTTGACGAAAGCGCCCTCCCTGTTCAGATGGAAGTGGATTACGTGAGAGTATTCCAGAAAAAATAAGGCTTGATTTTTTAAACTATATAAATAATAAGGTCTCAGGATAAGTCGTATCTGCACTTACTCCTAAGACCTTTTTCTTTTGTTCCAATTTCGCTCTTTTTATTGTCTTTTTCTGCTTTTCTTGCTTACAATTTGCTCATTTCGAATAAAAGTTATAATTTTGCAGTTGAATTTCAAAAATCAGAGAAATAGAATGAAACAGAATAATAGTAATTTATTATATCATCTTGTGGCTTTTGTCACCGTAGCCATCTGGGGAACTACCTTTGTATCTACCAAGGTGCTGATGCTGAACGGACTTTCGCCAGCACAGATCTTTACGCTCCGTTTCAGTATCGCATACATTATGATGCTGATGGTGAATCATAAGCGGATGTTTGCTGATAGCTGGAAAGATGAGTTTAAAATGGCGATGCTGGGTATTACGGGCGGTTCACTCTATTTCCTGAGCGAGAACGAGGCGATGAATTATACCACAACAACCAATACTTCGCTCATCGTATGCTCCTGTCCGCTCTTTGCTACCTTGCTGGTACGTCTGGTTTATCGCCATTCTTCGCGTATCAACATGATACAGCTGTTGGGCTCTCTGCTTGCTTTTGTAGGTATGATTATCGTGGTGCTGAATGGCAGATTCGTGCTGCATCTGTCGCCTGTAGGTGATGCCTTGGCTTTTACGGCATGTATGAGCTGGGCTGTCTATTCGCTCCTGATGAAATCGGTATCGGGCGATTATGGCGCAGCTTTTATTACCCGCAAGGTCTTCTTCTATGGTGTGCTTACCATCTTGCCTTATTATCTTATTATCCCTGGGTGGCCGGCATGGGATGTGTTTATGAAGCCTCAGGTGGTGGGTAATCTCTTGTTCCTGGGCTGTTTGGCATCCATGATATGTTTCCTTACCTGGAACTGGTGTATCTCTAAGTTGGGTGCCGTGAAAGCTACCAACTGGGTTTATTTCAATCCTATCACCACAATGATTTTCGCCTCTCTGGTATTAGACGAAAAGATAACTCCTTACTTCCTGGCAGGTGCCTGCTGCATTCTGGCAGGTATGTATATTGCGGATAGAATGACGAAGGAGGAATAAAAAATGACGAAGGAGGAATAAAAAGAGGGTGTGTCATAAGTCACATCCCATACGCCCTGAAAGTTCAGTTATATAATATTTGTTTAGGTTTTTATTAGGCGTTCCGCCGGATTTACCGTCCGGCGGAGCGTTATGGAGATTTCTTATTCTTCGATGACTGAAATCTGCATAGAAACATCCTCTTTTGGGCGATCGCCACGCAATGTTTCGCAGTTCTGAATCTTTTCTACGATGTCAAGTCCTTCCTCCACTTCACCGAAAACGGTGTATTGGTTATCGAGGAAAGGTGTTCCGCCTATTTCTGTATAAGCCTTCTGCTGCTCCTCGGTAAACTTAGGATAGCCCTGCTCCTTGCAGCGCTTCTTGGTTTCATCCACCAGTTCGTCCTGGAGTTTCATCAGCCCCTCACGGTCGCGGTTGCGGCGGAAGTTCATAATTTCATCATGATGCTCCTTGGCAAGCTGGTTGAAGATGTTCTGCTCCATCTGCATGCCCATCTGCTTTTCCATCTGCTTCAGTTCATTCTGCTTGTAGGTCTTTCCCCATACAATATAAAACTGGCTACCGCTGCTCTCTCGTTCTGGGTTTACCTCATCTCCCAAACGGGCTGCGCTCAAGGCTCCACGCTTGTGGAAAAGTTGTGGATAAACGAACTCGGCAGGGATGGTATAGTCAGGACCACCTGTGCCCAGCATCTTGCCTTTAGGAGCGCCTTTGCTGTCTGGATCGCCGCCTTGAATCATAAAATCCTTGATGACACGATGGAAGAGAGTGCCATCGAAATATCCCTCCTTTGCCAACTTCAAGAAGTTGTCACGATGCTGAGGTGTCTCGTCGTAGAGGCGCACCTTGATGTCGCCCTCTGATGTCTTTATCAATACTTTAGCCATAATAATTTATAATCAGTATATTTTTTTTAATCGGTATATGTCGTAATCAGTATGTTCTTTTTACTTTTTTACCATTTTACTTTTCGTAATACTCATTCCACTCCTTCATAGCCTCCTGCCAGTCGGTCTGTTCACCGCTGGCTACGGCTTCCTTCTGTCTCTCTGCCTCGTCGCGAGCCTTATCTCGGGCACGTTTTGCCTTCATTGCCTCTATGGTGGCATCGTCGAGAATCTGAATGGCGCCACGCTTGATGGCTGCCTGCAACTCCTCTTCTCCGAAAGCCTTGCCAGGCTCATTGAAGTCAGAGATATTAAATTCATAATCCACACGAAGGTCGTGGCGTATCATTTTCTGTTGTAAACGGTTGCCTGCGTTCTTGAGTCGCAGCAACTTGCCGATTTCCTTGATTTCTCCTGCTGAGTATTTGTTTCTTCCCATTAATATGATTTGATATTATTATTTTTGCGTGCAAAATTAAGCATAATCCTCGATAAAACCAAGAAAAGTTTCAAGGAATTCACAAAAGAATCCCTTTCTCCCTTTACTTTCTTGCCCTTTTTACCCTTTTACCTTTTTACTCTTTTACCTTTAAATTACTTCCATGCCTTCTTCTGGTTCAGTTCTATCAGGCGGTCGAATTCAAAGTCGGCTTTGATTTTATCCAATATCCTCTTTACGATGATATTCATCACGCTTCCTTTGCTGTAGTTGGCAGAGCACATGAAGTTTACCCGTCCCTCCTTGACAAGCTGGCAGGCAGTCTTCTGTTTATCCTCGTTATCATATACCGCAATCGAGTGGCCGCCATGTTCCTTTACCATCTTCATGCAAGGCACATCGGTTTCTCCATCTCCGAAATATATCATTCGGGGGAAAGGGATAGGTCGCTTTTCGTCGGGGATATACTGATTCACTCTTCTGTTGTCGCTCACCTGTTTGATACCCTTGTTGATTTTGAAGAGGAATTGCGTCTTGGTAGTATAGTCTACGGCTACGGCTGGCCAATAGGCGATTCCCTCCTTATTGTAGAGAAAGGAGCAGGCGTAGATGTTCTCAAATTCCTGGGCGATAGGTGTGCCCTCTATCATCTCCTTCAGTCCCGAGGAGTTTATGTAGTGCTTTACGTCCAGTCCGATGCTGTTGCCATATTCATTCACGAGCGAAAACCATTGTTTTACGCCGCGGAACAGTTCTACATCCTTGCCGAATTTCTGAAAAGATTCCCGGGTGAGCGAGATATTGTTCTTCTTGGCTTCGTCGAGCATCAGATACATATAGGTCAAAATGCCGTTGGCATCCTTACCCTCTGCAAACTTTCTGTTTTTCTCCCAGAACTCGTCTTTTGTCTTGCCTGTAGCCTGTATGAATCCAAACTCCTGCATATTGCCCGGCGACAGTGTGCCGTCGAAATCATAAACCAGCGCTACCTGTGGTCTCTTCTTTGCCATATCTCGTTCTCCTTTCTTTTATATTTACCCTAAACTGTCTATCTCTTTCGGGAATGTTTTTCTCCCTTAATTTGCAAATATACATAATTTTCAGCGAATTAGCAAACTATTGGGATATAAAAAAACATAATGAAACAAAAAAGGCGTACAAAACTCATTTCTGAGCATTGTACGCCTTTATTATAATATTAATCTGTATTACTTAACTTCCTCGAAGTCAGCGTCTTGTACGTCCTGAGCGCCATCATTTCCGCCCTGTGCCTGCTGACCACCCTGAGCACCCTGAGGACCTGCCTGCTGGCCGCCCTGATACATCTGCTGAGAAGCAGCCTGCATGACGGTGTTCAAGTTGTTCATAGCTGAATCGATAGCTGCAACATCACCTGCCTTGTGAGCATCCTTCAACTGCTGCAAAGCCTGCTCGATACCTGGCTTTTTGTCAGCTGGAATCTTATCACCGTTATCCTTCAGGAAGTTCTCGGTGGTGAAGATCATGCTGTCAGCCTGGTTCATCTTGTCAATCTTCTCGCGCTCAGCCTTATCAGCAGCAGCGTTCTGCTCTGCCTCAGCCTTCATGCGGTTGATCTCGTCCTCGCTCAAGCCAGATGAAGCCTCGATGCGGATGCTCTGCTCCTTACCGGTAGCCTTATCCTTAGCTGATACGTTCAAGATACCGTTGGCATCGATATCGAAGGTAACCTCAATCTGAGGAACACCACGGCGAGCTGGAGCGATACCTGTCAGGTTGAACTGACCGATGCTCTTGTTCTGAGCTGCCATTGGACGCTCACCCTGCAATACGTGGATGGTAACCTCCGTCTGGTTGTCGGCGGCAGTAGAGAATGTTTCGCTCTTCTTGCAGGGGATGGTAGTGTTGGCATCAATCAGCTTCGTCATCACACCACCCATAGTCTCGATACCCATAGACAGCGGAGTAACATCCAGCAACACAACACCCTTGATTTCATCCGTCAAAACGGCACCTTGCACGGCAGCACCTACGGCTACTACCTCATCCGGATTCACGCCCTTGGAAGGAACTTTACCGAAGAAGTCTTCTACCAACTTCTGTACAGCCGGGATACGTGAAGAACCACCTACGAGAATTACTTCATCGATGTCCGCATTGTTCAGACCTGCATCGCTCATAGCCTTCTTACACGGTTCCAAACAAGCTTGAATCAAGTTGTGGGCCAGAGCCTCGAACTTGGCACGGGTCAACGTCTTCACCAAGTGCTTGGGCACACCGCCTACGGGCATGATGTACGGCAAGTTGATTTCAGTGCTTGTAGAAGAGGACAGTTCAATCTTAGCCTTTTCAGCAGCTTCCTTCAGACGTTGCATAGCCATCGGGTCTTGAGTCAAGTCGGCACCTTCGTCGTTCTTGAACTCCTGAACCAACCAGTCGATGATTACCTGGTCGAAGTCGTCACCACCCAAGTGAGTATCACCGTTGGTTGACAATACTTCGAACACACCGCCACCGAATTCGAGGATAGAGATATCGAATGTACCACCACCAAGGTCGAATACGGCAACCTTCATGTCCTTGTGAGACTTGTCAATACCGTAAGCAAGAGCTGCGGCAGTCGGCTCGTTCACAATACGCTTCACTTCAAGACCTGCAATCTGACCGGCTTCCTTCGTAGCCTGGCGTTGGGAGTCTGAGAAGTATGCGGGGACGGTAATTACAGCTTCTGTCACTTCTTGTCCCAGATAATCCTCGGCAGTCTTTTTCATTTTCTGCAGAATCATTGCAGAGATTTCCTGCGGGGTATAGAGACGTCCGTCGATGTCTACACGCGGAGTATTGTTGTCACCCTTTACTACTTTATAAGGCATACGGCCGATTTCTTTCTGTACCTGGTCCCAGTTTTCGCCCATGAAACGTTTGATGGAGAAAACCGTACGGGTGGGGTTCGTGATAGCCTGACGCTTGGCAGGATCACCGATTTTACGTTCGCCACCATCAACAAATGCTACTACTGAAGGAGTGGTGCGCTTGCCTTCACTGTTTGCAATTACTACAGGTTCGTTACCTTCGAATACTGCAACGCAAGAGTTTGTTGTTCCTAAGTCAATACCAATAATTTTTCCCATGATCGTTATTTTTTTATTTGTTATTATTCTGTTTCGACGTCCGCCTCAGTGGCAGACGCCAATAAAAAGACAAACGTTGTGCCAAATTGTTCAGAGCAGCCGCAGATTTATACTTGTGGCAGTTTGTCTGTCAGTTTGGCAGAATTAAAATCATTTTTTCTGTCGGAAATTACCATTTGTTAATTTCCATTCCATTCAAAAGCTCTACTTTTGTCGCCCGAATCAGAGATGATAAAACATGAACAACATTAATCATTTTCCTTGCATACCTTT
>ENA-OOWO01000229-OOWO01000229.1-human-gut-metagenome-genome-assembly--contig:-NODE-229-length-37184-cov-3.494600_pt1 | contig 37184 bp, 29 predicted proteins | sample MGYA00241579_ERZ501327 | MGnify/ENA primary metagenome ERZ501327 (study PRJEB25962, sample SAMEA2042836) | human gut metagenome | biome: human gut; feature: human-associated habitat; material: faeces...
CTGGTCCCAAACCAGGCGCTCTAGCCAAGCTGAGCCACACCCCGTCATTTGACATGTCCTTAAGACAAGTAGTATGATATCATGATAAAATGTAAAAAGCAAGTAAAAAATTGAAAAAAGTCATAATTATATAAAAAAACGACACAAATGCGAAAAGTCAGAATCAATATTAAGGAAATGATAAGTTGTATCCGCTGGAATGCTGTTGTATAATTAAGAACGATGTCGAGAAAATAGATTATTATTAAGAGGACTGAATTGACAGATGAAGGAGACTAATAACGTAGAACAACGATCAAGAACTTCTCTTTCAAAAGGTGCAAGAAGAAATCAGATATTAAGGCGTATAACAGTAGTCGGTGTGATAGCAGCAGTAATAACTGCTGCTTTTGCTGGCTATTGTCTGCACCGTGAACGTGTAGAAGAAAAACAGAAAGCAGAAGAGCTCAGAAAAGAAAAGCAGGATAAAAAAGAGGCGGCAAAAGTAAAGTCAAAGCCGGAAACTGCCGAACAGAAATTGGAACGTATACGAAAGCAGGCAACGGAACACGGATATCCGAAAAATGTGATCGAACTGTTGGATAAAAATGTGGAAACAGTAGATTTTGTGGCCGATTATGAAAAGAAAAAAGATAAGCCGTATGCAGATACGATAGGAAAAGATCTTTCGCAGGGAGGGATACCGGAACTTTTGCAGTGGGATGAACGATGGGGGTATGCTCCATACGGAACCAGTATAGTAGCGGCAAGTGGATGCGGACCGACCTGTATGGCGATGGTAGCAGCCGGACTGAATCAGGATGCGTCGATCACTCCGGCAAAGGTAGCTGCTTACGGAACGGAACATGGTTATGTGGACGAAGAGAATAACACGTACTGGAGATTCATGGATGAAGCCGGAGCAAACTGGAATCTTAACAGTACTGCAGGTCTTTTGTCAGAAGAGCAGGTAGCTTTAGAACTTTCGCAGGGACATCCGATCATATGCAGTGTCGGTCCGGGAGATTTTACCAAGATTGGACATTTTATCGTACTGACAGGTTATGAGAATGGCAATGTGAAAGTGAATGATCCGTTCAGCATAAAGAATTCGAAAGCAACATGGGTATTTGCCAATATCAAAGACCAGATAAAAGCGATGTGGGTATTTTCAAAAAAATAGCGATCAGACGGCAGGCGCCGGTGGAAGATCGTTTTCGGGAAACAGGAGAGAAAGATATGAGATATGATTTTACAAAGATTATAGACAGGCATGGAAAAGATGCGATTGCAGTAGACGGACTTGGAAAGAATCCGGGATTTGCACCGGAACCGCCAAAAGACGGATTTGATGTGATCCCGATGTGGGTGGCAGACATGAACTTTGAAACTGTCCCAACGATTCCAAAAGCGATCATGGACAGGGCAGCACATCCGGCATATGGATATTTCAATCCGGTGGAAGAGTATTATGATTCGATCATACGCTGGCATAAGATCCGCAATAATGTAGAAGGACTGATGCCGGAATATATCGGATATGAGAACGGAGTATTAGGTGGAGTAATCTCTGCTCTGACAGCTTTTGCCGCACCGGGAGATGCCGTACTTCTTCACAGCCCGACTTACATCGGATTCACCAAATGCATCACAGAGAATGGATACAAGATTGTACACAGTCCGCTCAAAAAAGACGAAAAAGGAATCTGGCGGATGGATTATGAAGACATGGATGCCAAGTTAAAGGCAAATAACATCCATGTAGCAATCTTCTGTAGTCCGCATAATCCGACCGGACGTGTATGGGAGCGCCGAGAGATTGAAGAGGCGATGGAAGTATATAAGAACAATGAATGTGTAGTGATCGCAGATGAGATCTGGTCAGATCTGATCTTAAAAGGCAGCCAGCACATTCCGACACAGTCGATCAGTCCGGATGCAAGAAACCGTACGATTGCATTGTATGCACCGAGTAAGACATTTAACCTGGCAGGTCTGGTAGGAAGTTATCATATAATCTTCAACAAAATGCTGCGTGACCGGGTGGAGGCAAAATCAAGAAAATCACATTATAATACAATGAATGTATTATCTATGCATGCGCTGATCGGGGCTTACGAGGCAGAAGGATATACCTGGGTCAATGAGCTTTGCCAGGTATTATCTGAAAATGTTGATTATGCAGTGAATCATATCCGTGACTACTACAGAGGAATTGAAGTAAGTAAGCCGCAGGGAACTTATATGTTGTTCCTGGACTGCGAAGACTGGTGTGAGGAAAATTATAAGTCACTGGATGAGCTGTTAAAAGCAGGATGGGACGTAGGCGTTGCATGGCAGGACGGAAGACCGTTCCACCAGAAATATGGAATCCGTATGAATCTTGCATTACCGCTTGGCAGAGTAAAAGAAGCATTCGAGCGTCTGGATGAGTACGTATTTCATGTGTAAATATCTGGAAAATATACAGAAATAAAAAGTATAATGCTGTAGATTCCAAAGGAAAATACAGCATTTATTAAGAATGAGAGAAGTGAGAAAATTTGGATAATATAATTGTATCGTTTAATGTAATTGCACCGGTATTTTTTCTTATGGTATTAGGATATTTTCTGGTCAATTATACATCTCTGGCGGACGGAAAGCTTACAAAACAGGCAAATGCCATTGTGTTTAAGATATTTTTACCATGTATGTTATTCTACAATGTCTACCAGAGTGATATCGGTTCTGAGATACATAGCAGGATCAGGCTGTGCATCTGGGCAGCAGGGGGACTTCTGATACTGTTCGTATTGTTGTGTCTGATCGTTCCAAGGATCGTAACACAGGAAAATCAGCAGGGTGTAGTTATCCAGGGAATTTTCCGGAGCAATTATGTGATCTTCGGCGTTGCAGTCGTACAGAATATGTATGGACCGAAAAGTACGACGACAGCGGCAATTTTAAGTGCCATCCTGGTACCGATGTATAATTTCCTTGCAGTAGTCGCGCTGTCAATCTTCGGTGAAAAAAGGGAAAATGACTGGAAAAAGATCATTCTGGATATTATAAAGAATCCACTGATCATATCTTCGGTATTAGGGATTATATTTTCACTTCTTGGGATCAGACTTCCGACAGCTGTCGATACAACGGTTCAGGATCTGGCCAAATTATCAACACCGATTGCGTTTATGATTCTGGGTGGTGATCTGGACTTTTCAAAAGTAAAAGGAAACTTAAAAACAGCATTTGTGGTATTGACGATCAAGCTGGTAATCTTGCCGCTTATCATGATTCCGATGGTGGTTATGATGGGTTACCGGGATGCGGACCTGTTGTCCGGGGTGCTGGCATATCAGACGCCGGTTGCAGTATCCAGCTATATCATGGCGCAGCAGGCGGGAGCGGATGGACAGCTTGCCGGGCAGCTGGTTGTGTTCTCATCAGTGCTTTCGATATTTACGTTGTTTGTGACGATATTCATATTGCGGACGGTAGGATTGCTTGGGATTTAATTTATTAACTGAGAAGCGGCCTCTCAGTCCTTGAAGGAAACAATAGATAAGGCTTTTGTTGAAAATGAAAGAAGATGAAGTGAAAGAAATTATTAATTATTAGCAGAAGGGAGCTGATCGTAGCTGATCAGCTCTTTTTGTAATCGTGTACAGCTTTGAATATAGTAAGTTTACGGCAGCTGATTTCCGGCAGCCATATACAACCGGTACCACTCTTCACGGGTCAGGTTCACAAGGGATGCCTTACTGATCTGAGCAATCCGGTCCTTATTAGTTGTGCCGATGATCGTCTGGATTCCGGCAGGGTGTCGTAAGATCCAGGCAACAGCGATGGCACTGTCTGTTACGTTATATTTTTCAGCCAGTTCATTGATGACTCTATTGAGTTCCGGGAATTTTTCATTTCCAAGAAAGACGCCTTCGAACATACCGTACTGGAATGGGGACCATGCCTGAATGGTGATATCTTTTAAGCGGCAGTATTCGAGAATGCCGCCGTCACGGTTGATTGCAGAATCATTGTACATATTTGCATTGATTCCGGAATTAATCATTGGACAGTGTGCGATACTGAGCTGCAGCTGGTTGATGAGAAGTGGTTCATCCAGATATTTATTCAATAATTCTATCTGCATCGGGGTCTGATTGCTGACACCGAAGTGACGTACTTTGCCGGCGGCTTTTAAAGTGCGGAATGCATCAGCTACTTCTTCCGGTTCCATTAATGTATCCGGACGGTGCAGCAATAAGATGTCGAGATAATCTGTGCGCAGGCGGTTCAAGATGTCATCTACGGAATGCAGGATATGTTCTTTGGAAAAATCAAAAGCAATACCGGGGCGGATCGCACATTTGGATTGCAGAATGATCTGGTCACGCAGGGAAGGAGTCAGAGCCTTGCCAAAAAGTTCTTCGCATTGTCCTTTTGCATAGATATCTGCATGATCGAAGAAATTGATATCATGTGCAAGCGCAGTGTCTATCCATTCTTTTACGGCATCTGCCGTTTCCAGACTGTTAATACGCATACACCCCATACCAATTTCCGAAACAGATAAATTTGTATTGTGAAGTGTGATTGTTTTCATGGAAACCTCCTTAGATAAAAACATTTGTATAAATGTATTTTAACATATCGTGTAAAGAAAGATAAAAGAAAAATTCAGTGAATTTGAATCGTTGACTAACTTTATAATTGGGAATAGAATTATGAAATAAGTATTTTTAAAGATAAGGACATTACAATATGGAAAGAGATTTAACAACAGGAAGTGTATTTAAAACAGTTATTTATTTTTCACTGCCATATCTGTTATCGTACTTTTTACAGACATTATACGGTATGGCAGATTTATTTATAGTCGGACAGTTTGGCGGTGTCAGCAGCACGACGGCGGTATCGATCGGAAGCCAGATCATGCATATGCTGACAGTTATGATCGTGGGGCTTGCAATGGGAGCGACGGTTATGATCGGACGATGCATTGGTGCGAAAGACTACAAGAAAGCAGCGGAGACAATAGGGAATACTGCGACGATGTTCATGGGAATTGCGATCATACTTATGATCATATTACTGGCAGCAGTCAGACCGATCGTCAGTGTGATGTCTACTCCGGCTGAAGCCGTAGAGGGAACAATCCGTTATCTGACCATCTGCTTTATAGGAATTCCTTTTATTACGGCCTATAATATTATCAGTGCAATCTTCAGAGGGATCGGTGATTCGAAAAGCCCGATGTATTTTATTGCAGTAGCATGTGCAGCGAATATCGGACTGGACTATCTGTTTATCGGAGTGATGGGACTGGATGCGGCCGGAGCTGCACTTGGAACGACCATCGCACAGGCAGTCAGTGTTATCGTGTCATTGACAGTGATCATTAAAAAAGGCACAGGGATCAAATTAAGAAGGTCTGATCTGCGGCCGAAGAGGCACACGATGAAAAACATATTAAAAGTTGGTGTGCCGGTTGCACTGCAGGATGGATTTATCCAGATATCATTTATTGCAATCACAATATTTGCCAACCAGCGTGGATTAAATGATGCGGCAGCGGTAGGTATTGTGGAAAAGATCATAGGGATCCTGTTCCTGGTACCGTCTTCTATGTTGTCAACGATATCGGCACTGGCATCGCAGAATATCGGTGCAGGTAAGCATGACCGTGCACGCCTGACATTGCGGTATGTATTATGTATGACAGTAGGATATGGATTAGTTGCGGCAACGATTGTGCAGTTTGTATCTGTTCCGTTTGTTGGACTATTCACGAATGACGGGGCAGTACAGATACTTGGAGGACAGTATTTAAGAAGTTATGCATGGGACTGTGTATTTGCAGGAGTACATTTCTGCTTAAGCGGATATTTTTATGCATATGGCTTGTCTATCGTATCATTTATCCACAATTCCATATCTATCATATGTGCGAGAATCCCACTGTCTTATTATGCGGCAACGCATTTCCCGGATACGTTATTCCCGATGGGCTGTGCGGCACCGGCAGGATCGATAATCTCAATCATTATCTGTGTTGGTGTACTGATATGGATGAACAGACATTCGGAAAAATACATGGGAAATAATAAGAGTGAAGTGTAAGAAGTGCTGCCTTCTTATCCGGTATATTGTAGTATAAAAAATCTGGAGTATTTCATACAGATAGTTACTGTACGAAATACTCCAGATTTTCTTGCATAATGATCTCGAGTTTCGAGTAATATTTATCTTTTTTAATTTCTTTTCCGTAACAGAATTGTTCGAAAAGAAGTTTGCATGCCAGATAAGTCTGGGCCTCCAGATTCTGAAAGATGATCGCATCGATGGTATTATCTTTGATATAAGGCTCGATGGATGTGAAAAGATCCATTCCGGTGAGCTTGATATGCTTCATCTGCTCGCGCTGCAGTATCTTTGATACCAGATCCAAATGATAGGTCAGATCAAAGATGCCGCTGAGGTTTGGAACTTTAAGTGCCTTTAAAAGTGCGGATTCAATTTCCTGATTACCGGAAAGATCACGGATTACAGGAAGAAGTTCGATCTTTGGATAGAGAGCAATCTTGTCTAAGAATCCTCTGAGGCGGGGCTTAATAGTTGCAATATTGGAAGCAGATTCTCTGGCAACCAGAATCTGAAGTTTTCCGCCGTTTGGAAGGAGCTTTCCCATCATCTCACCGGCAAGAAGTCCGCCTTTATATTCGTCGATTCCGATAAAAGCATCATAAGGAGAATCAGGAAGATCCTTACTGAGTAAGATGATCGTACATCCTTTTTCATGAAGCCAGTCAACTTCCGAAGCGATCAGATCGCGATCGGCAGCGGAGATGATAAAATGCCTGATACCATCTTTATAGGCCTGATGGATATCCTGTACCTGTTGATCCGGATGATTGAGCCGGGCGGTATAACTTTGAATTGTGAGTCCGTGATCACCATAATCCCGGATAGCCTGTCTGATACCACAGTCAATGGATGTGGCGAAGTAAGAAGCATCGGGAGATTCAAAGTTGATCAGGGCAATATTATATTTTTTGTTCAGTGCCAGATTTCTGGCGTTATTATTAGGAACGTAGTCATATTTTTCAAGGGCAGCCAGTACGGTTTCCCGGGTTTTTTCAGATACGGTTCCTTTATTATTTATAACTTTGTAAATGGTTGTTCTGGAAATATGAATTTCCTTTGAAATGTCTTCCAGTGTAAGTCGTGTATGAGTTTCTGCCATAATCTGTCACACTTTCTCTTTTTCATATTTATAAAAATATATTAGCAGATAATAATCATAGTGTAAATATTTCATTGTAATATGTACTGAAAAATAATTGTTAAAATTGTATAAAATGATGAATTTAACACGTGTTAACATAAATATGAATGTAAATATTGACATAAGAGAAATGAACTGATATTTTATATTTAACACGTGTTAAATATTTCGCTTACCATAGATTCGAAGGGACTGTACATAGCAGATTCTGCCAGATTTTTGGTGATTGGAATAAAAGGAAGGAGAAATTCCATGATATTTGAAAAGGGCGGTAAGTTATACCGCAGATATGATAAAGAATTGTTATGTCTGGAACCTTACGGAAAGAATGGATTAAGGGTAAGAGCAACGCAGCTCAGTGAATTTTCAGATGAAAGGCTGTCGGCATTGATCGAACCGGAAGAAAAAGCAGAAAATGCAAAAGTCTGGGTAGATGGAAAGACAGGATACATTGAAAATGGAAAGATCTTATGCAAAGTTCTTCGTACGGGAAAGATGAAATTCTATGACAGGCATGGTAAATTATTACTGGAAGATTATGAAAAGAACAGATTTCGTGAAAACGATCCGGAAGAAAAGGACAGTGCATTGGAGATTGCACCAAGAACATTTACACCACATCTGGGAACCAACAGCTATAAGCTTTCGGTAAAATTCGAAGCAAAAGAAGATGAGAAATTTTATGGAATGGGGGAATATGCGCATCCATATCTGAATTTGAAAGGATGTGCACTGGAACTTTCACAGAGAAATTCACAGATTTCCGTTCCATTTACACTTTCAAGCAGGGGATATGGCTTCCTGTGGAATAATCCTGCGGTCGGTAAAGCAATCTTCGGAAGAAACCTGACCGAGTGGATCGCTGATTCGACGAGACAGATGGACTTCTGGATTACGGCAGGGGATACTCCGGCGGAGATTATGGAGTCTTACAGCAATGTAACGGGTCATACGCCGATGATGCCGGATTATGCAACCGGATTCTGGCAGTGTAAGCTCCGCTACCGTACACAGGAAGAACTTCTGAATGTGGCGAGAGAATATAAGAGAAGAGGATTACCAATCTCTGTGATCGTGATCGACTTTTTCCACTGGACAGCGCAGGGAGATTTTCAGTTCGATCCGGAATTCTGGCCGGACCCGGAAGGCATGGTGAAAGAATTAAAAGAGATGGGAATCGAACTTATGGTTTCGGTATGGCCGACTGTAGAAGAAGCCAGCGAGAACTATAAGTATATGGAAGAGATGGGATATCTGATCCGGACAGAGGCCGGATCAAGGCTGAACATTAAGAACAAAGATACTTATATGGATGCAACGAATCCAGAAGCAAGAGAATTCGTGTGGGAAAAATTAAAAGCACACTATTATGACAAAGGAATTCATCTGTTCTGGCTTGATGAGTGTGAACCGGAAGTAACAAAATACGAATATGAAAATTATAGATTTTATGCAGGTTCTGATAAAGAGGCCGGAAACTTATATCCAAAGGAATTTGCACGCATGGTATATGAAGGTCGGAAAGCAGAAGGCGAAAAAGATATCTTAAGTCTGACGCGTTGTGCATGGGCCGGATCCCAGAAATATGGAGCACTGGTGTGGACCGGGGATGTATATTCGGACTTTAATTCTTTAAGAAACCAGATTGCGGCAGGAATGAACATGGGGCTTTCCGGAATTCCGTGGTGGACAACGGATATCGGAGGATTTCACGGAGGAAACGCAGCTTCGCCGGAATTCAGGGAATGTCTGGTAAGATGGTTTGAATTCGGAGCGTTCTGTCCGGTGTTCAGGCTTCACGGATTCCGTAATCCGATCGTAACAGATCCGAAAGAGATGGTATTTACCGGAAAGAATGCAAAAGAATGGAAATATACCAGCGGATCTCCAAACGAGGTATGGTCATACGGGGAAGAGGTATATCAGATCTGTGAGAAATATCTGAAACTTCGCGAGAAGATGCGCCCATATATCAAGGAGCAGATGAGAGCTGCTCACGAAAAAGGAACACCGGTGATGCGCCCGTTATTCTTCGATTATCCGGAGGATACGAAAGCATGGGAGATTGAAGACCAGTATATGTTCGGACCGGACATTCTGGTAGCACCGGTAGTATATGAAGGAACGAGAGAACGTGAAGTGTACCTTCCGGAAGGGGAATGGGTACAGATTCACAGCAAGGATACATTTGCCGGAGGACAGAAGATTATCTGCAAGGCAGAGTTAGATGAGATACCGGTATTTGTAAAGAGAGAGAAGGAGGAAATCTTCTATGAGTAATTTTGGGGTAATCAACTGGATCGTATTGCTCGTGTATTTTGTAGCAATGATGATACTTGGAACACAGGTTGGAAAATCCAACAGTAATACAGAGTCATACTTTCTGGAAAGCCGTAAGATTCCGTGGTGGGCGATCGGACTTTCGGTAATGGCAACACAATGTTCAGCCGTATCGTTTATCGGTATGCCTGGATGGGGATATACAAGCGGTCTGCAGAGACTGACATTTACTTTCCAGTTCCCGCTGGTAATGGTAATCCTGATGACAACATTTGTACCATTTTTCTATAATACAAAAGTCGTCAGCATCTATGAATATCTGGAAAAACGATTTGGATCTAAATCCAGAACACTGATGGCATTGATTTTCCTGTTATCAAGAGGATTACAGACAGCCGTTGTAATGTATGGACCTGCACTGGCACTTTCTATGATCACAGGTGCAGATCCAAAGATCGCAATCCTCATTATGGGAGTATTTGCAATTGCATATACTGTATTTGGAGGAATTGCAGCAGTTATCTGGACAGACGTTGTACAGATGTTCGTAATCTGGATTGGTGTTATACTTGCAATTGCAATCCCGATCGCGACAGCGCACGGTGGAATTGGAGAGATTATGTCCAATGCAGCCTCTAATAATCTGCTTCAGGGACTGGATTTCAAATTAGGACTGGATAATCCATATTCCTTCTGGGGAGGACTTCTTGGATCAGGATTCTTATATCTGACTTATCTGGGAACTGACCAGAGCCAGGTGCAGCGTGTACTGACAGCAAAATCCATTCGTGAGACAAAGCTTTCACTTTCTTTAGCAGGCTTTATCGTGCCGATCCAGACACTTGCATTCTTATTCTCAGGTATCTGCCTGTTCACAACTTATGGTGGAAAGACATTCGATAACTCAGACTATGTAATGCTTACATTTATCACAAAACACCTTCCGGTAGGTATTGCCGGACTGGTAACAGCAGGTGTATTCGCAGCAGGTATGTCAAGTGTTGACTCTGCCCTGAACTCACTTGCGACAGTCAGCATCAATGACTTTTACAAGAAATGGAAACCGGACGCAACAGATGATCAGTGCCTGAAAGTATCCAGAATCATGACATTATTCTGGGGCGTATTTGCAACATTATTTGCACTGGTTCTTGGCGGACTTGGCTCTGTACTGGATCTGATCAATGTAATCGGTCCTATGTTCTATCCATGTATGTTAAGTGCATTTACACTTGCAGTATTCTGTAAAAAAGGAAATGAAAAAGGATGTATTGCAGCAATCATCACAGGTCTTGTGGTTGACCTTTACATGTTCCTCAGAACAGATATTGGTTCTTTATGGTGGAACTTCTTCGGCTTCCTGATTGCATTTGCAGTTGGTTATATCGTAAGTATTATTACAAATAAAGACACAGAAGCTGCAGCAAAAGAGTTCTCTTATGAGACAGCAACCGGCAGCCAGCTGACGATCAGCAATGTAGTAAAATTAGCAGTAGCAGGTAAGATTGAAGAAAAAGATGAAGACGGATACTATGTAGTACCTGGTAAATTAGACAAGATTGGATATGCACTGATCGCATTCTTTGTAATCCAGTGTCTCGTACTTGCACTGATCTAGTCTGATGAAAATGGAGTGAAACGGATGAAAATAGAATGTTTGCAACAGAAAAAAGAGATAGATAAAAAAGAAATCCTGGCAAACTTCCTGCGTACGATCGTGGCAGTTGCCCGCTACGGAAGAACAACGATCTATGAAGGTGATACGTATTATGTGCCGTATACGATTGTTTCCTATCAGGTAGAAGAGACGAAAGAAATCTACCGCTTTATCACCAGTGAGGTCAGTGAAGACGTAGCAGTATTCCGGCAGGATGAAAAAAAGGTAATCGAGATGGTTGAGACAGAAGCAGATGAGCGGTATGTCGTAGAAGGGATGCGCAGTAATGAGGAGCTTCTGGAAGAAGTGGAAAAGAAGATCAGACTCAATAAGAAGATGCGTAAGATGTTCCAGAAATATCATTTCGAATTGCAGGAGATCAAGACTGTCTATCTGCCGGAGCAGACATTCTACGGACGGGGAAAGAAAGATTACCTGTTCCTGGTGGATCCGTTGCTCCAGAAAGTAGATTTTAAGAATCTTTCGGCGGTGGAAGAAAGATTTGCGAAGAATTATATGCAGAGTGCAGTGCAATAAAGCTGCTGGATACAGTTAAAAGTAAAATATGAATAAACAGCCGGTGGGTATCCTTGGAATATTTATAAAAGAAGGACGCTTATCCGGCTGTTTTGCTGTGCGTTTTTTTGAAGCATGAAGATATGGGGATTAGGGGAGGGGATAGAATATCTATACTTTCCAAGAATTCCGGTTCATGTTAGAATATTAAATAATACGATGAAGAAAGTAGCAGCAGGAGAACATGAATGACAATCGGAATCATAGAAGACGACACATTATTACATCAGGCACTTAAAACAGCACTGCAAAGCGCAGGATATCAGACCGTATCCGCATATACAAAACAAGAGGCTCTTACTGCCGTCACAGGCAGTGAGAGCCTTCTTCTCATAGACATCGGCCTTCCGGATGGTAATGGACTTGCATGTTACAAAGAGATCCGGGAAAAGGCAGAAATACCTGCAATTTTTCTCACTGCAAGAGATGAAGAAACGGATATGTTGACAGCATTCGATACAGGAGCAGACGACTATGTGGTAAAACCATTTTCCATGAAGGTGCTCTTAAAGAGAATTGAAGCCGTGATCGGACGGAATAACAGAGAAAAACAACTGGCGTGCGGAGAAATAATATTGTTTTCTGATAAGAAGAAAGTATACAAGAACGGGAAGGAGATTATCCTTACTGCCAAAGAATATCAATTACTGGAATATCTGATGTACAATCAGGGAAATGTGCTGACGAAGGAAAACATCCTGGAACATGTCTGGGGACTGGACGGCCAGTTTGTAGGGGATAATACCGTCAGTGTTACGATTAACAGGCTAAGAAAAAAGATAGAAACAGATGCAGGGTCACCGGTATATCTGAAAAATGTATTTGGATTAGGATACAAGCTGGAGTGCGTCTGAAAAAGTAATCGTGGATACAAAAAGGAAGAGAAAAGAATGAATATTATAATAATCGCAGTGGCAGTAACGGCAGGAGCAATTCTGGGCGGAACTGCCATATATGTTTATCAGGAAAAAAGCAGACAGAAAGAGCTTAAGTTATTGGCGGAATGTATGGAAAAGATACTGCGTGAGGAAAAGATTCATGAAGCAAAAGCAGGGGAAGAGACGTTGTATGCAAGACTGGAATCCAGACTGGTAAGGATTCAGGAGATGTTAAACGGCCGGACAGAAGTGGCGGAAAAAAGTAAAGATGAGATTCAGAAGCTGATCTCGGAGATCGCACACCAGATGCGGACACCTCTTGCCAATATCCGGACATATCAGGAATTATTAGAGGAAGAATGGAGCAAAAACGGGGCAAAGACAGATGAAAATGTGGATAATTATTTAAGTGCAATGCGATCTGGAGAACAACAACTGGAATTCCTGACAGAGGGATTCGTAAAGATGTCCAGACTCGAACAGAACATGATTCAGATACGGAAAGAAGAGACAGACCTTTTAAAGACTGTGCGAAACAGCCTTGGAAGAATTCAGAAACGGGCAGAAGAAAAACAGATTGCATTCCAGATAGAAATACCACAGGAAGTTAAGTGTCCACATGATGCCAACTGGATCGGGGAAGCAATCGGTAATGTTCTGGATAATGCCGTGAAATACAGCCGGCCTGGTGGAATCATAGAAATGAGAATCCAGAAGAATGAAATGCATGCAAAGATTACTGTAAAAGATAATGGGCTTGGAATTGAAAAGGGAGAAGAGCATAAGATTTTCCAGAGATTCTACAGAGGAAAGAATGTGACCACACAGAAGGGCTATGGAATCGGCCTTTATCTGGCGAGAAAAATTGTCAGTCTTCACGGTGGATTTGTGATTGCAAAAAACAGATATCCGGAAAAAGGTCTGATGATCGAGATAAATCTTCCGGTCTGTTAGAAGTTTGTTAGATTTGTCCTGTATGCTTTAGAGAGTGTGAAAGTTCTGAAGTACCATGTGTATGAAAAAAGCTGCTACCTGCAAGAACTACCGCTGGTAGTTTCTTGCGGTTGATTTGGTAGATAGCAGATTATGGAGATATGGAATGGACACAATTATAAGTAAGGAGAGAAAAATCTTATGGAAATGATAAAAGCAGCAGGATTAAAGAAATATTATGTGACAGATAACTACGAAGTTCATGCACTGGATGGAGTGAGTCTGTCTGTAGAAGAAGGTGAGTTCCTCGCGGTCATTGGTACATCAGGAAGCGGGAAGACGACATTACTTCAGATCCTGGGCGGCCTGGATGAACCCACTGCAGGTGGCGTCTGGATACGCGGCAACAGTCTGAAAGACATGACGGAAGATGAACGCACAATATTCAGGAGAAGGAATATCGGATTCGTATTTCAACAATACAACCTGATCCCGGTCATCAATGTATATGAGAATATCGTACTTCCGCTCAGACTGGACGGTGCAGAGATTGATGAAGCATTACTGGAAGATATTGTCAGAACGTTGAAGATTGGAGAAAAGTTAGAGAATCTCCCGGAAGAACTGTCCGGCGGACAACAACAACGAGTGGCAATTGCAAGGGCGTTAATGGTAAAGCCGGCAGTACTTTTGTGCGACGAGCCAACAGGAAATCTGGACTCTGTTACAAGTATGGAAGTAATTTCATTGTTAAAGACTTGTGCCGCAAGATTCCATCAGACGGTGATTGTTGTGACCCATCAGGAAGCAATCGCACAGATGGCAGACCGTATCCTGCGTGTAGAAGACGGAAAATTATACAATGCGGAGGTGTAATGAAATGAATGGATTTACACCGAATGACAATACGAACGTGATCAGGCTGCTTTCGGAAGCAATCAGAAAATGTAATAAAGGCAGAAATCGGATCCTTATGGGAGCAGTCGTTTTATGCATTCTTACACTGACATTTGTCTTTGGCACGGCTTACGGGAAAATAAATGCAGAATATACGAAAAATATCCGAATGGATGGAACAACGGCATCCACTTACATAGAAGAGGGAACAAAGCAGCAATATGAAAAAGTCCGTTCTTTAGGATATGTAAAAGAAACTGGAAGAAGAATGAAAATGGGGGAAGCTGCAGAATCTGGGAAGAAAGAATCTATCTGTTCTATACAGGTACTGGATCAGACTGCATGGGAAAAGATGATGAAGCCAGCTTATACCGGTATCCACGGAACATATCCGGAAAAGCAGCAGGAAATCATGCTTCCGATAAAGACATTAAAAAAGCTTGGAATTGATAATCCGAAAAGAGGGATGAAGATAGCGCTTGATGTATCGATCAGCTTTTTTCAGACAGAAAAAGAAGAGTTTGAATTATCAGGTTGGTACAGTGCTTATACAGAAGGTAATGGAAGCAGCAAAGCAATCGGATATGTGTCAGAAAAGAAACTAAAGGAATGGGGCTATGATATCAAAGAAGGTTCGGATATTCTGATCTGTCCGCCGAATGATATGGACTGGAAGGATACAGAAGAAAAATTATACGAAGATGTACCGATGAAAGACAATTCCCAACAGATCATTGCGACAGATACAGCGAAGAACCGGGCAGTAAAAGAAATGACGGGAAGTTATGGAATGGCAGCAGTGGAGGCGGTTGTGATTATCTGCGGAATGTTTTTGCTTGTTTACAATGTGATGCAGATATCTATGGCAGGCGATATCCGGCAGATGGCGCTGCTTCATACGATCGGTACAACGAAAAAGCAGATCCGTAAGATTTATATCCGGCAGATCATGCGGACGATAGTGCCGGGAGGTATTGCAGGTATAGGTTTGTCGGTTGTGTTATTGCGATATCTGATACCGGAACTATTGGGAAGGCAGTATCTGAATGGATATGGAGGCGCAGAAGAACTGCGGATCTTCCGTGTGGAAATATTACTGTTAGCGGTGGCATTTACGTTGCTGGTGATTCTGGGGGCATCGGAACAGGTGATCTGGCAGACGGTAAACAGAACCTGTATAGAAGGAATACATTACACGAAGCAGACGGGAAGAAAGAAACGACAGCATGGAAAAGTAGATCATGGAAAAGTAAGTCGTGGACAAGTTGTTTTAAACCGTCCAGGCATTCGGGAGAAGTTTTCGGGAGCAGACTATGTGTGGAAAGGAGCAGCCTTAAACAAGAAAAAAAGAAGTGAAACACAGGAACTGTGCTTTATGGCATGGAAGAACGTTACAAGATATCGGCAGAGATTTGTAAGCACAGTCATTTCACTGTTTCTGGGGATAGAAATGTTTTTGATCGTCATGGTGATTACGGATGGAAGTGATTATGCCAATATTATCAATCAGAGACCGGATTTCCTGATCGCAGGAGAATTCAGTGAGAGCGCACAAAAAGAGGGAAGCGGGACAGAATATCAGACACAGTCGCCGGATCAAGATCCTTTGAAATCCAAAGGGGATAACTTCGAACTTCTATATGACAATGACTATGATGAATTTTCACCGATATCTGAAAAGGTACGGAAGCGATTGTGGAATCTTGATGGTGTGAAGAAAAAGGAATCTTACATAACCGAAGGAGCCTATATGCTTTCGACTATATCCAGAGATGGAATCCGTCCATTGGAAAAGGATACTTATCTTGGTAAAAATATAGAATATGCGGAAGAAATCAGTACTGATTATGAATCCGGGGCAAAGATGATCGAAGGACTGGATGCCGATACCGTCCAGATTGTCAGTGAAAATGAGATAAAAGCATTAAAAACATATGTAGAGAAGAACAAGCTGAAAGCCGATATGGACAGTCTGGAAAACGGAACAGGAGTAATGATCATCCATGACCATAAGCTGTCACAAAAGCAGGAAAAACAGGCAGAAAAAGCAGTGGGAGAAACGGTGTGTTTATCTCCGTTAAAGAACAAAGAGGCATGTATCCGGTGGAATTCCATGACGGCCAAAGAAAGAGACCAGGAAGATGAAAGAATAAAAGCAGAAACACCGTCTACAAAATATACGTTAAGCGGCTATCTGGATAATCAGGCAGACGGCTTCCCAAAGATCCACCAGACCTGGCATGGAGCAGAAGGAGATATCTATTATCTGGTCAGTGAAAAAGGATTTAACCGGTTATCTACGAAGAGAAAGACATTCTGCATGGAATTAAATGTAGAGAAAAAGAAAGAAAAGCAGGTCATGCATGAAATCCAGAAGATTCTTTCGGAAGAAAACCAGCGGCGGAAAAGTAATACACAGACAGGCCCGGACGGCGAAGGAGAAGCAGGAATTTTTTATATTGCCAGAGCAGATCTTATGCAAAAAAATGCAGACTATATCCGCGGAAACAGGATTATGTTCGGAAGTATCAGTATGATACTTTTGTGTGTCGGGTTAGTTAATTATTTCAATATTGTATTTACGGGAATTGTGGATAGAAAAAAAGAACTGGAAATTATGAGAAAGATTGGAATGATGCGCAAGCAGGAAAGAAAGCTGTTCTTGTTGGAAGGCAGCTATTATGTGCTGTTCATTGCAGGTCTTGTGATGTCAGTCGGATCGATCGTGTTAAAGGGAATCGAAGTATATATGAGAAAACAGCTTTCTTATTTTACCTTTCATTATCCTGTTGGATTGATCATTGGAAGTATTATAATTCTGGAAATACTGTGCTTTGTAATTTGTAACCTACTTGTATTGAAAAAAGATAAAAAGTAGGTTAAAAATTAAATAAACAATTTCACCAACTGTGTCTTATCCAGCACAAAGATAGATACATCCATAAAAAGATGCGCCAGCAGCGTACTAAGGATGACACCATTGGAAGTCAGCAGGAATCCGCAGTGGAATCCATACCAGCATACGATAGCAGAATAACTTCCCATTAATACAAGAAGCGGTAAATTTCTTGCGACACCCTGCAGTGTATCTTTGATGTCTTCCAGTGTAGAATCAAAGTACAGGAAGCGACCGACTGCCAGTGTGATAAAATACATGATCAGTGAATCATAGTTCGAATCATGATAGATGAACTTGATATATAATAAGATCAGAATAATATAAAAGGCAGAGATCAGCCGTACGGAAGCCTTCTGTCTGGTTGGAATCGCTGTCAAAGGGACGAACAGGATATCGAACCAGTTTGTCATAAACACAGAAAATACCAGGAATAAAAGCAAGATAATGTTCTGGTATTTCTGCCAGTAAAAGGTAGCCTGTGGGATCCGCTCATCGATAATATAGTAAAGAGACAGGAATAAAAGCACCGAAGTACTGGAAAATACCATCTCATAAAAGCTTTCGATAAGAGAAATTTCTTTGATTTTATGAATACGATTCAGTTTCCGAACTTGCTTTGGAGTAAGATCTTCCGTGTTCAGTTTGTAATGCTTTTTCAGTTTTGCTACGCCAATAACGATTGCAAGAACCGCGATCAGGCAGAGCAGTGAGACAAGCATGAAGCCTCCTGCATTCTTAAAATTAAAATAATGAATCAGATAATATTGGAACATATTATACGCCTTCTTTGTTGGGATATTGATAAAAATATTTCGTTGCTGATGATTACAGCGGCGGAATATTTTTTCGGTTATTTATTGTAGCACTTTGAAAAAATATTGCAAATTGGAGAAGTAGTAGTGGCGGGTCCTGTAGATACCAAAGTATACAACTGCCAGCGGCAGATTCTATGCATGATATTTCGCTGTTTCAAGAATCCGGTTCGCATTTTCCACACGCTCTTTCGATGGCGGATCAATGCCTTCCAGCTGATACGGGATTCCCAGTTCTTTCCATTTATATACACCAAGTGTATGATATGGAAGAACCTCAACTTTCTCTACGTTATCAAGTGTTTCTATAAAGTCATGAAGTCTGTGCAGATACTCGTCTTTATCGCTTCTTTCCGGAACCAGGACGTGACGGATCCAGACTGGTTTTCCGGTATCAGAAAGATACCTTGCCATATCAAGAATATTCTTATTCGTCTGTCCGGTAAGGATCTTATGCTGTTCGTCATCAATATGCTTGATATCTAGCATCACAAGATCTGTCACCTTCATAAGTTCCTGGAATTTACTGAAGAATGGCTCTTCTCTTGTAAATGGATTCCCGCAGGTATCCAGTGTCGTGTTGATTCCTCTTTCTTTGGCTTTCTGGAACAACTCCAGCAGAAAATCGATCTGCAGAAGCGGTTCGCCTCCACTGACGGTAATACCGCCCTTACTTCCCCAGTAAGTGCGGTATTTCCAGGCTTTATCAATCAGTTCATCTGCTGTGTAGAGAGTCCCTGAATTCATGTTCCATGTGTCCGGGTTATGACAGAACTGGCAGCGCATGGCACAACCGGAAAGGAAAATCACATAACGTACTCCCGGCCCGTCCACGGAACCGAAACTTTCCAGGGAATGCACGTAACCTGTGATGTTTTCCATATTTTCCTCCTTACAGCTGCGTATGGCAGGTACGTGAGATTACATCCATCTGCTGCTCTCTTGTCAGATCGATGAATTTTACTGCGTATCCTGATACACGGATGGTGAAGTTTGCGTACTCTTCTTTCTCCGGATGCTCCATAGCATCGATCAGCTTCTCTACGCCGAATACGTTTACGTTCAGGTGATGTGCACCCTGGTCAAAGTATCCGTCGAGAACATTTACCAGATTGTCTACACGTTCCGCTTCATCATGTCCCAGAGCACCCGGGTTGATGGTCTGTGTATTGGAGATACCATCCAGTGCTTCTTCATATGGAAGTTTTGCAACAGAGTTCAGGGATGCTAATAATCCGTTCTGCTCTGCGCCGTAGGATGGGTTTGCTCCCGGTGAAAGCGGAGCACCTGCTTTTCTTCCATCCGGAAGGGAACCGGTTGCTTTACCATATACAACGTTGGATGTAATCGTCAGGATAGATGTCGTAGGCTCAGAATCACGGTATGTATGGCAATATTTCAGTTTGCTCATGAATGTGCGCAGCAGCCATACAGCGATCTCATCTGCTCTCTCATCGTCGTTTCCGTATTTCGGGAAATCGCCGGTTGTCTCGAAGTCAACGGCAATTCCGCTCTCGTCACGGATTGTTTTTACTTTTGCATATTTAATCGCGCTCAAGGAATCTACTACATGTGAAAATCCTGCGATACCTGTTGCGAATGTACGACGTACATCGGTATCGATCAGCGCCATCTCAGCTGCTTCATAGTAATATTTATCATGCATGTAATGGATCATGTTCAGGGTACCTACATAGAGGTGAGCCAGCCAGTCCATCATTACATCATATTTTTTCATTACTTCATCATAATCAAGATACTCGGATGTGATTGGTGCATATTCCGGAGCTACCTGATCGTGAGTTTTCTCATCCATACCACCGTTGATTGCGTAAAGCAGGCATTTTGCAAGGTTTGCACGGGCACCGAAGAACTGGATCTCTTTTCCTGTCTCTGTGGCAGATACACAGCAGCAGATGGAGTAATCATCGCCCCATACCGGACGCATTACATCGTCGTTCTCATACTGGATGGAACTTGTCTCAACAGAAATATGAGCTGCATATTTCTTGAAGTTCTCCGGTAAGTGAGAAGAATATAATACCGTAAGGTTCGGTTCCGGAGCCGGTCCCATGTTTTCAAGTGTATGCAGGAAACGATAATCTGTCTTTGTAACCTGGTGACGGCCATCCATGCCGATACCTGCTACTTCCAGTGTAGCCCAAACCGGATCACCGGAGAACAGCTGGTTGTAGGACTCGATTCTTGCAAATTTTACCATACGGAATTTCATTGTCATATGGTCGATGAGTTCCTGTGCTTCTTCCTCTGTCAGAATGCCGTTTTTCAGATCTCTCTCGATGTAAATATCAAGGAATGTTGATACACGTCCAACACTCATGGCTGCACCATTCTGTGTCTTAACAGCTGCAAGGTATCCGAAGTATACCCACTGAACTGCCTCTTTCGCATTTTTAGCCGGCTGTGAAATATCATAGCCATAGATAGCAGCCATTTCTTTCATGCCTTTTAACGCACGGATCTGCTCTGCGATCTCTTCTCTTAACTGGAAGTCACCACGACGCATACCCTGACGGTTGGTTGCATCAAAATCTTTTTTCTTGAACTCGATCAGTTTGTCGATACCATACAGAGCTACCCTGCGGTAATCGCCAACGATACGTCCACGTCCATAAGTATCCGGAAGACCTGTTAAAATTTTGTTGTGTCTTGCAACTTTCATCTCCGGTGTATAAATATCAAATACTGCCTGATTGTGAGTTTTGTGGTATTTTGTAAAAATCTCATGAATTTTTTCACTTGGCTCATATCCGTACATTCTGCAGGATTCTTCAGCCATCTTAATTCCACCATACGGCATGAATGCACGTTTCAGCGGTTTATCTGTCTGCAGACCAACAACCTGCTCCAGATCTTTTAATTCTTCATCAATGTATCCCGGACCATAAGCTGTCAGGGAAGTAACAATTTCTGTCTCCATGTCCAGAACGCCGTTTTTTGCACGCTCTGCTTTCTGCAACTCCTGCAGTTTGCCCCACAGACGGTTTGTTGCATCTGTCGGTTCAGCCAGAAACTCCTCATCTCCATCATACTGTGTGTAGTTGTTCTGGATAAAGTCGCGGACATTTACTTCTTCTTTCCACAAACGTCCTTCAAAACCATTCCACTGTTCAAATTCCTTCATGATCGTCCTCACTTTCTGGTTAGTAACTATTAATCAATTCCACGGCAGTAGAATAGCAGAATTGTATGCAGAACACAACACCTTTTTGTTAATTTTTTATCACTATCAGCTTTTGTTTCAAGAAAAAAACAGCCCGAATCTACTTAAAAAAGTAAATTCAGGCTGAATTCCCTATATTTTCCTATCCCTATTGTGGTTCTACCAGTTTACTTCTGGTTTTTCTTGTTATTTTTTATCAATACTTCAAAGTCGTCCTAAAAATTCTCGTCGATGTAATCTGCGATTGCCTCACCAGCCATACGTCCGGAGTTAATAGCAAATCCCATGGTGTTTCCGCACAGTGTAAAGTTATAACTATCACCATAGATGGTATTTGCATCAGATCCCGCACTGTAAAGTCCCGGAATCGGTTTCAGATTTGCATCCATTACTTCGCCGTATTTATTGATTCTGACACCGCCGACTGTTCCATAAGCAGCAATGTAATATTTACCTACCAGGTAGCCGCCCTTACCTGTGATCGGATGGAGATACTCATGTTTTTTGTGGAACTGAGCATCGTATCCCTCATCACACATATCGTTGTAATCGTCCAGAGTCTCCTCCAGTTTGTCAGCGTCAATACCAAGTTTCTCAGCCAGCTCTTCGATGGAATCTGCGCGGATGAATCCGTCATATCCTTCTTCCTCCGCACGGTCAAACTCAGCATCAACTGCCAGGAATGCATCTTCCGGATGAACGATATCAAAGATATCCGGGCCATTTTTCTTGTAGTTTTTCAGGATTTTAGCATCCATGATGCAGTATCCGTAATTTCCAGGCTGAAGTGCAAGCGCATTACCTGTGTAAGTTGTGTTACCCATCATGCCCTCGTTCATGAAACGGTCACCGTTCTGGTTGATCAGAAGGTTTGGCTGACGAAGAACTGCGTCTAACAGGAACCAGTTCATATTGTCTTTTAACTGATAGATCATCTCGATATTTGCACCAAATTTCTGTGCACCGGCATCCCACATCATGTTCAGACCGTCACCGGTTGTACCCGGAACATTGAACGGGAAGTAGTTCTCCCAGAGGTCATAGCCAAAGTTTTCTTTGATCATCTCTTTGTTTGTACCAAATCCACCGGTTGCAACAACGACTGCTTTACCGCGAGCTTCAATCTCTTCACCGTTTTTATCAACTGCTTTTACACCAACGCATTTGCCGTCTTCCATGATCAGGCCGGTTGCCGGTGTCTCAAGGTAGATTTCAGCACCAAGTTCTTTTGCTTTCTCTGTCATTGCACGAACCATCGGTCCTGCTGCACGAGGTCCGATCACACCATTTTCCGGTTTTACAATATGCCATGTTGCCTCAGACTCTCTAAAGTAACGGAATGCGCCTGCGAACTCAACACCCATATCCTCCAGCCACTCGATGGTGTCTGCGGATTTATTGAAGTATGTCTGAACCAGATCGCTGTCTACACGGTAATGTGTATACTCCATATGTTTGTTCAGCGCTTCGTCTACTGTGATATCGCAGAATGCTTTTTTCTGGTATTTTGTACCGATACCAAGCGGTCCCATACCCATGTTTGCTGCTCCACCGGTTGTGTTGGATTTTTCAAATACGATTGCTTTCAGATCGTTCTCGCCTGCTGTGATTGCTGCCGCAAGGCCTGCAGGGCCGGCTGCTACTACAATTACATCTGCTTCCATTGTTTTCATAATGAAATACCTCCATAAAATTGTGTTATTGTGAATTCCTTAAAAGGAAAAGTTTCTCTTTGTCCGATGACAGCCTGAACGCTGTCTGTATAAAACATTCTGTGCTTAGTGACGTTTTTTTAATTTACCGCATTTTGTCAGACGGGTCGGCAGCTTCGGCAGACGGCCATTTGTCTGGATAATTGCATCATTCTCACATGCGGAAATACATTTTCCGCACTTGGTACATTCAAATTCATCGATCATGTGGATATAGCCGCTCTTGCCCTCAATGGCATCAGCCGGACAGACATCCGCACATTCCTCACATCCTTCACAAAGATCCGGATCAATGTAAATGCTCATAAATGCGGAACATACATTGTTTGCACATTTTTTCTTCTTGATATGATCTTCATACTCACCTGCAAAATATTTCAGGGAACCCATTGCAAAATCAGATGCAGTCTGTCCCATGGTACACGGAGTAGAGAATGTCATGGCTTCTCCGATTTCTTCCATCATATCTGTAAATTCTTTTTTGCCCTGTCCTTCTGTAATTTCTTTTACCATGGTATGAAGCTGGATCAGACCCTCACGGCAAAACGTACATTTTCCACAGCTCTGTTTACGCTCTGCCAAAAGCACCTCTTCAGTTTCATGGATCATACAGCATTTGGAACTGTAAACCGTGATCACACCGTTTCCGATCTGGGTATCTGCTTCAATCACCAGATCCATAGCGGATGCGTCGTACAGTTTTGTACCGATGGCGATGGCTTTCACATCTGCATCTCCTACCAGTTCAGCCACTTTTGTACCAAAGGATACTTTCTGAAGTTCACCCATTTTGCCGTCTTTGCACACTGCCATATAAGTACACGGCTCGTAGCTGTCTGTGAAAATATCAGCCAGTGCAGCCATAGTTAAAATGTGATGGAATGCACCGCCGCGGCTTGCTCTGCGATTGACGATCCCTGTCTGGATCCGGATGCCGTATCCGGCAGCCTCTGTCTCAAGTTCTTTTGCATACTCAGCTTCTTTCTCCGGAAGGTACAGATACATTTCTTCTGCATTTACTGCCAGCGCTGCGATTGCCATACCTTCCATTACTTTTTTCGGATCAGCTTTCAATACTTCCAGCTGAACCCCTGCGATATCCGCATTATTTAAACCTGCAACCACACGGATCGGATTCGTCTGAAATTCTCGTTCTGCATTTACCTGATTCCATTTTTCTGTCACTGCTCTGCGCTCTACACCGAATTCCATTAATCCGGAAGCCGCAGTTTTTGCCAGAATATCTTCAACACTCATGTTTTTTGCATTTTCTAAAGCACTCATCTGTCTTACGCCTCCTTCTGATTCGAATATTCGGTCCACAGTCTGGACGGATGGATCTGAAGTCTTAAGTCACACTGCAGACAGCGGCTTGCCTCGCCGCAGATATCCGCATCACAGATACCATGGTCTACCTCGCTGAAGTTGTCCTGTCTCTCTGCTGCCGGTGTTACCTGCGTCTTGGTACGTCCAAGGTAACCAAAACCTTCTATTTTGCCAATCTTCGGATCTGCATGCTGCTCCGGAGCAAGTGTCTCGCTGATGTCTCCGTCGCCACCAAGATATTTATCAATTTCAACCGCCGCATCCCGGCCGGATGCAATGGCAAGGATTACGGATTTTGTTCCATATACAACGTCGCCGGCTGCAAATACACCTTCGGTCTCAGTTGCAAGGGAGTTTTCTTTTACAACAATGCTATTTGCTCTGCCCAGGGCCAGACCTGCTTCTTCTGTCAGATCCGGGCGCTGACCGGTTGCAAAAATAACTGTGTCTGCATCAATGTGATGCTCGCTGCCTTCCTCTTTTTCGATGATGGCTCTGCGGTTCTCATCGAAGGTAAACGATTTTACATTCATAAAGTCTACGCCGGTAACAGCATCGGTTCCTGTGATACGCTCAAAAGTCTGCGCCGGATGCACGAATATGCCTTCTTCTTTTGCCTGCTCAATTTCTTCATCATCAGCAGTCATGGCTTCTCTTGCCTCCAGACAGGCCAGATGGATTTCCTCTGCGCCCAGACGTTTTGCAGTTCTCGCACAGTCGAAAGCTACGTTTCCACCTCCGAGAACAATAATACGCTTGCCCATTCCGGTCTCCTGACCAAGACTTGCATTACGCAGGAAATCAATATTTAACAGAACACCCGGAAGCTCGCTGCCTTCCATCGGAAGACGGACACCTTTGTGTGCACCGATGGTCATTAAGACCGCATCGTACTCACTCAGTAATTCAACCGGTTTGTCTACTTTTGTATTTGTCTCGATGACTACGCCCTGCTCCTCGATCACGTTTGCTTCCTGTGCAACGATCTCACGCGGAAGCCGGTAGGACGGGATTCCGTAAGACATCATACCGCCAACGGTCGGAAGTGCTTCTTTTACGGTAACGGCGTGTCCCTGTTTTCTCAGATAATATGCTGCGGTCAGACCTGCCGGTCCTCCACCTACGACGCATACTTTCTTGCCGGTATCGGGAAGCTGTTTTCCTTTTTCCTTCCAGTAACGGCCGGTGTCATGCTCTGCAGCATAACGTTTGATGTCACGGATGGACATTGCCTCACTGACTTCTTTTCGTTTGCACTCCAGCTCACATACATGACTGCAGACATGTCCCAGTGCGTTCGGGAACGGTACTTTCTCACGAATGACTGCTACGGCTGCATCATAATCGCCTTCTTTTACAAAACGGATGTAACGTGGGATATCCGTATGAGCCGGACAGGCGGTACGACACGGCACCAATGCCTCTTCTTTTTTCAGGTTCGTTGTCAGAAGCTGTAATTTATCACGGATGGAACCGGTCGGACAGACTTCTGCACAGGCCGTACAGAAACGACAGTCTTCATCTTTCAGCAATTTGCCATGTAAGGTTCCTACATATGTCTCAAGCTCTTTTTTGTTGTACTGCAATACGCCTACGCCTCTCAGTTTGTTGCAGGCACGTACACAGCGTCCGCACAGTACGCAGCGGTTCATGTCATGAATGAGCAGCGGATTGCCCTCTTCCATCTTGATACCTTTGATACGGGTACGCATACGTGCGTTGTTTGCACCGATATACTGAATCAGTGTCTGAAGCTCGCAGTTACCGTATTTCGGACACGTGGAACAATCTTCCGGATGTCCGGCAAGCAGTAATTCCAGAGCCAGGGTACGCAGTTTGTTGATCCGCTCACTTGTGGTATGTACTACCATTCCATCCTGTGCACGCAGGGTACAGGATGTGGTCACGCCTTCCTGACCTTCGACTTCTACAATACACATGCGGCAGGAACCATTCTCCGGCAGATCCGGATGATGGCAGAGGTGCGGAATATAAATTCCGGCTTCCAGCGCACATTCCAATACATTTTTATTCTCCGGCACTTCCAAGCGGGTGCCGTCAATCGTAATGACTGCCATGTTTTTTCTCCCTTCTGTTCTTCATTCAACCTTTGTCGCTTTGATGTTCATCTCACATCCGATATATTTTTGACGTGCACGGTACTATTATGGTACACTGTCACTATAATCACTGATAAAATTATAACATGAGGATTGCAAAAAAGCTTCAAACAGCTGTTGAAAATCCTCACACCTTTTTGATTTATTTTCAACAAATGTCGAATGGGCAGACTGCCCTTTCTTTTTAGGGAGATTCTTATGATCACATTGAAAACACTGCTTGACCAGCTGCAGGATATTTGTCGCTGTATGGTTAGAAGTGACTATGATACAACACGTTTTATCAGCCGCATCGATATCCTTCGGCAGAATACGGTTCTGTGTCCGGACACCCTGTATCTGTGCCCGGATGACATTCCGGAAAATCTGCTAAAACCAGATGCTTTTTCGGCACCGGCTCCAGAGCAGTCACCGGCACTTCTGATAGACGCTGTCCTCTGGGAGACCTACGCAAAGACATCTGCTGCAGAGTATTTACCAACAACCGGAGATTTTTTGCATACAGCGAATGAAGCCACCGCTTTGCAGGACAGATTTTCTGTCATCCCGGTAGAAAACATGCCTGCACCGGAAGATACTTTTCTGTTGTTGAATCAGCGGCTGACCTTTGAACTGCGATTGCAGCAGGAAATCAATGATCTGTATCATCTGCTTTACAGCGGCCATGGTCTGGACGATCTGATCCTCCGGGCAGAATCTTTTCTCCACCGTCCCATGTCTGTGCTGGACGCCAGTTACAGCATGATCGCGGTCTCCCCGCTGATGCACCAGCTTCCGTTTGGTATGGAAAAAAGTGAGGAAGGAAGCATATTTTTAAGTTCCCAGGAAGTGGAAAGTCTGCGCCGCCTGCAGATTGAACATCAGATTTACAAAAATAATCAGGCATTTTTTATCCAGACGGAAGACCACCCGGATACGAACTGGATTTTCTGTGGCATCCGCATCCAGCATGTCATGACCGGCTATGTAGCACTCTGTCTGCCGGATAAAGCGGAGGCCAGTGAACATGAGCTGCGACTGATCACCGCTTTTTCCGATATCTGTGCGATTGAAATGCAGAAGCATGAATTCTTCGTGCAGAAAACAGGCTTACAGTATGAAACGTTTCTCACGGAACTACTGGAAGGACGGTTCAACGATGTAAACATCATAGAAGCCCGGCTGAAACTGCTGAATCGCCGTTTCGGAAAATTCTTCTGTCTGGCGATCCTCTACTGTCCAGAACCGCACAACAGCGACCTGTTCAACAAACGTCAGATGACGTCACTGCGGCAGGTTTATCCGAATGCCATGTCCGTGGTATACAAAAATAACATCATCCTGCTGATCAATCAGGATACGCCGGTACAGCTGAGTCCTGAACTGACGGATCCACTGGAGCAGTTTGCGGAGCGCAATCACCTGAAAGTCAGCTTAAGTCAGCCCTTTGCAGATATCCTGAAAATCCGGATTTTCTACCATCAGGCACTCCACACCCTGGAGCTGTCGGACCTGCAGGCACCGGATCAGACACTGTTTTACAGCACCGATGCCCTGCCGGAATATCTGTTTTCCAAATGTAATTACCAGGAGCTGGAAGTTGGGATCCATTATCATATTTTCCAGCTACAGGATTATGACAAAACATACCATACGGATTTTGTGGAAACACTGCGGGCCTATCTGGATCATGACCGGAATGCTGCAAAAACGGCAGAATATCTGCATATTCACCGGAGCACTTTCTTCTATCGGGTAAAAAAAATAGAAGAGCTGCTGGAAATTTCCATTTCTGACAGTCATCTTCTATTTCTGTATGAATTATCCTTCAAAATCTGGGATTATTTGTGCCGCTGACGGGTGTTACCACTCCAGCAGTTTGGAAAGCCGCAGTAACGTCAGACGGTTTCTGACGTATGGGCTGCTCTGCAGCGTCAGTTCTACTTTTTCTTTGTCGATTCCAAGGTTAGATATCTCATGTACGCAGCCTGCATCATGCAATTTTGCATACATATCGTCAGCATCCGGGAGGTCATCGATGAGATCTTCGATCTCCGGAAGCTGTTCTTCCAGTTCTTCCAGATCGATATCCTCCAGTGGATTCGGCGTATTCTCTGTCAGAATTCCTTCCAACAGACCTTTTTTACCAAATGTATGTTCCAACAGACTCATTTCAAGTCCTTTGGCTGTTTCCGATTTTACAGTTACATTTTTATGTCGGATGGCATATCCGAGCTTTTTATAATAATCCGTCACGATCAGAAGACCGAGGCCTACCTGCTCACCATGCAGCGCATTGGTTTTCTCATTCAGCACATTCAGATCCCACAGATGGGATACCATATGTTCTGCTCCTGATACCGGGCGCGGACTTTCCACCATCTGCATGCACAAACCTGACAGAAGCAGGGCATACATCAGCTTTTCGATGGCATCTTTGTCTCCAAAACGGATATCTTCCAGTACCCGGCTGACATCGCGCAGTGCCTTTTCCAACAGATCGCATACTTCCTCACAGATGTACTCACCGGTAACGAGATGTGCGATCTTCCAGTCAAGAATGGATATATACTTTCCCAGAAAATCGGATACACCGGAAGCGGTAAGCCGCGACGGTGCTGCACTGAAAATATCGGTATCTGCCAGGATCCAGCGCGGAGACACACCGGCAACGGTCCTCTTCAGCCCATCCCAGGTCAGTGCCGCCACATTGGCTGCATAACCGTCCACACTTGCTGCGGTTGGTATAGAAACAAACGGGATATCGTACTCGGTCGCCGCATAGCGGGTCAGATCATGGATCGTTCCACCGCCGATCGCCACCAGCACATCCACAGAGACACTGCTCAGTCCTCTGTCACAATAATCCAGCTGTTTCATCACTTTGTTTACACCACGGTTGTCTGCCTGAAGTCCTTCCGGATTCAGTTCAATGACCGGATAATCTTTAAATTCTTCCTCTAAAAACGGTTCCGCCGCCGTCCGCGTATTGCTGTCACATATAAATACCGGATTCTGAAACTCTTCCAGAATCTCTTCCAGTTGGCTTACTGCTCCGGACTCGATGACGATCTTCTCCACATCGATGTTATGTTCCATTCCGCAGGCGCACGGCTCTCTTAACTGCCCAAGGTCTACGTCCATCTATCTATCTCCTTCACTTTTCTGCACTGATAGTTTTCCCACAAAACAGTAGTTTGGGTGAACTATGTTTTTTCACAATTATCTCTTATTTTCTCACATCTTGCGTTAGAACACAATATCTATTTTTGATTTTTCAAAAATCCCATCAAATTGCAATCCATGTAATCAATGTCGGCATTTCATGTTTATAATCGTATACTTGCAAAAGGGATATCCTCTTCCGTCAGAAGCCTCATTTCAGTTTCCCGACAGGTAAACAAAAAGATCTGATTTTCCTGTTCCGCCAGCCACCGCAGCGTCTGACGCAGCCGTTCTTCATCATAGTTTGCAAAGGTCTCGTCCAAAAGAAATGGCAGCGGTTCTTCCTTCATCAGCATATGCCCTGCCGCCATCCGGTAGGAAAAATACGCCTGCTGCATCGTTCCCTGACTGTATGCCTCCGGGGTACGCTTCTGCAGCTGCTCTGCCAATACGATACCTTGTCCATCCGTCACCTGCAGCTGCTCATGTACATTTCCCGTAATCTGCGCCAGAATTTCTGACATTTCTTTATCTAAGGTATGTTCCAGCGTCTTTGACATCCGGGCGGCAAGACGGGACATGGTTTCCGCTGCCAGTTCCAATGCGTCCCTGTCTTCACGGGCATGCTGCTCATCCAACGTCTCCTGCTGCAATTCAGCCACCTGTTCTGTCAGATTTTCCAGTTCCACTTCTTTCTCCTGTATCTGGCTTTGCAGCTGATCCCCGGAACCTTCCTGCCGGGCCGCCTGAAGCTGAAGCGCTTTTTTCTGATCCTTCAATTTCTGCAGCTGTTCTTCCAGAGTAGATTTCTGCTGACAAACATGCTGTAACTTCTGATTCAGGGCAGCTTTCCTTCGCTCCCGCTCCACGGACTGTAAATTCGCCCGGCCATTTGCCCGGTCATCTTGCCCCCTGTGATTCTGTGCAGAATCATTTATACTTTGTCTGTGATTCTGTGCAGCGTCAGTTTCTTTCTTTGCCCTGTTTCTGCGATAGGCTGACACAAGCCCGGCCAGAATCAGAAGGATACAGATAATATTCAAAGCCGGTGCTATCTTCTGAAATCCATCCATGGCAGATTTTAAAACAGGGGCAAGAATCAGACCTGCCACACCGATCAGCAAAAGCGGTGAAAATCCTGCGTTTTTACCGGATTTCTGCTGAAGTGCGTCCGTTTTCTCCTGCTCCCGTCGAAACTGCTCCCGCTTCCATTGTTCCCGTTCAGCCTGCTCCCATTCCGACTGTTCCAGTGCCACTGCACTCTGCAGCCCCTGTTCCCGCCGACAGACCGTCTGATAAGCTGTCTGTACCGATTCCATCTGCTGCTGCAGCGCTCTTACCTGCTCCTGCACCGTACCCTGCTGCATACTCTGCTTTTCCTGCTGCGCTTTCAGTCCGGCGATATCACGTTCCAGCACCTGTTGGTTTACTTCCAGCTGATGGATATGCGACAGCCGTTGCTGTTCCAGTTCTTTCCGGGTCTTCTCCGCATTTTTTCGTTTCTGCTCCAGTTCCTGCAATGCCTTCGACAACTGAAAATCCCCGCTTCCGGTCTGCGCCAGATTGCTGCGCTCATCCTCTAAAAGTACACCGAGTTCCCGCCCCGGAAGCAGCTGTTCCTGCCCGATACAGCAGGTATTTTCATAGGCTGCTGCACTGACATTACCAAGCAGCATGTCCAGATCTCCGTATTCCACAGAAAGTTCCTCACCGTCCCGGATATTCACCAGCCGCGCACGTTTTTCCTTATAATAAAAATTCCGTTCCAGCAGAAACTGCTGCTGCCCGGTCTCAAACATCATGGAACCGTAAAAATAGGCCGGAGTATCCCATGGTTCATACCGGTTATAAGTATCCAGCGTCTTTCTCACCCTTGTTTTTTCCAGGCCAAACAGCATCGCCTTCAGAAACTGCATCAGGGTGCTTTTGCCGGATTCATTGGCTCCGTAAATAACATTGATCTGTGGTGCAAACTGATACTTCTGATTTTCCAGTTTTCCAAACTTTCCTATGTTCGCCTCTCTGATAATCATCCTATGTCTCCTGTCCTTCCCCCATGGCATTCAGCATGGCCTGCACACCATAATACAATGCTTTCCTTCCAGATGCCGCATCCGGATACGCCTCCAGTGTCTCGATATACTGCGCCAGAAGTGTTCCATCGTATCGCTGTTTCAGCTGGTCAAACGGATAATCCGGCTCGGTCTCATCCACGACACGCACCACCCGGTTCAGCTGCGCCAGTTCCTGCACCGGCAGGACAATATCCGCATCCCGGTATCCACGCAAAACCAGATGGGAAATCTGATAGGGCGCACGTTTTGCCAGCTCCTGCTGCGCCAGTCCCACCATCGCATAAGCGGATATCTCCGGTGTCACCGGAAGTTCCTGCCGGATATATTCACACTTTTTGATCGGATAAAAAGAAACCCGGCAGCCGGCCTCCGTCAATTCCCCTATCCAGAAACCGTGGGGGCCGAAATCATTACAGTCTGTCGGCTCCAGGGAACCAGCCATTACCACCCGGTTCGGGATCAGCTGCGCCGCCTTGTGGATATGTCCAAAAGCTGCATAATCATATCCTGCTGTCAGTTCATTTGCCCGGAACGGATGATGCCGGTCATCGCCGCCGTGTCCCAGCAGAATCTGAAACTCTGAATCCATCTGCCGCTGATGTTTTCCATACACCGCTCTGTCATCTTCCTTATCCCAGAAGCTGCAGCCCCATACCGTCGTATGGATCCGCTCCAGATGCACCGGTGTGAGATCTTTATTTAAAATAAAATGCACATTATCCGGCCACGCAAAGGTGCGGTAATAAGACTTCGGATGCAGATAATCATGGTTTCCCGCGATTAGTACAATCTCTGTGTCCGGTATCGCAGCAAATCCCGCTGCCACTTCTTTTAATTCACGCTTTAATGGCTGTCTGTGAAACAGATCACCGGCGATCAGCAGCAGATCTGCCTGTTGTCTGCGAGCCTCCTCCAGCACCATATGAAAACTGTTCCAGATATCCTTGCCCCGTTTCTCACTCCAGGGCATTCCCGCATCCGGGGTAACTCCCAAATGCACATCTGCAATATGTATGAATCTCATAATTTCCTCCATAATACAATCTTTTTGCTCACCGCCGGAAAAAACGGGACTCTGGCTATTTTTCTCTCGGCCGGCGATCATTAGCGGACGAGAGAAAATCGCAGAGTCCCGTTTCATAATTTATGCCGGAACACACACAATTACCCGGAAAATGTCTTACTGTTCCACCTGTTTCGCCAGGAACAGTGCCGCAGCTTGTGCCAGTTTTCCCTGCAGTTCCCCGACACTGTCCTTATCTGCGCCGTTGCACAATGCCACCGCGCCGATGGCATCTCCTTCACAGATGATGGTTGCCAGTGCCTGGGTCTGATATTGCATGGCATCGTCAAGGGTCAGTTTCTTGCAATTTTTCTCCTGTGCATCCGCCACCTGACAACCTCTTGCTTCAATAAACTGCTCCATTTCCGGGCTGATCGGTTTTCCATCATAATTCTTTTTTCCGTTTCCCTCCGCTGCGATGATGTGGTCACGATCCATGACACATACAAGGCTCCCTGCTGCTTCCGCCATGCTTGTGGCATACTGAGCGGCAAATGTACTCAGCTCCCCGATGGGGGAATATTTTTTCAATACAATGGCTCCGTTCTGTTCCGTAAAAATCTCCAGCGGATCTCCCTCCCGGATGCGCAGCGTCCTGCGGATTTCCTTTGGCACTACCACGCGCCCCAGATCATCGATCCTGCGCACGATTCCTGTCGCTTTCATATCGTAAAAACCTCCTGTTTCCTCTTCACACTTACCAGATTTTTGTTGTACATCTAGTATGTGGAAGCAAAAGGTTGATTATACCATAAATTTTTTCACATAATTCCGCTAAGATATCGCATTTTCTTTCATCCTGTTTATGGCACTATCTTACAGCACTTACCTTACGCCTGCTTATTGTAAAGCGGACATTCGCAATCCGCTTCGCTACTTGCTCATGAACGCAGTTCCGCATGGGTGCGGTGTACATGCCGCCGCACGAAGTAGAAGCAGATCACCTGCATCACGATCGTGAAGATCCAGGATGCCGGATAGGAAACAAACAGAATTTTCAAAGAACGATGGGATGGGAAAATCCCAAAAATCCATACAATTCTTGTTCCAACGGTACCGATAATGGATAAAATCATCGGCACAGCAGACGCTCCCATTCCTCGAAGTGCTCCTGGGAATAAATCCATCACTCCGCATAAGAAATAGGTCACCGTTGTCAATGCTAAAATCTCCATACCACAGCCAATAACCTCCGGGTCTGTCGTATAAATTTTCAGGATTTCTCCACCAAATGCATAAGCGCCGCATCCAAATACCAGTGACACTCCCACACTTAAAATAACGCAGTCCATCATAACCCGATCCATTCGTTTTGGTTTATTTACACCATAATTCTGACTTGTAAAACTCATACATGCCTGTGTTACGGCATTGATGGAAGCGTATAAAAAGCCGAGAATATTATTGGCCGCTGTGTATCCTGCCATTGCAGTTGAACCAAAGGAGTTGACCGAGGACTGCAATAATGCATTAGAAAAATTAATAACCGTACTTTGTACTCCGGCAGGGATTCCCACCTGAAAAATCTGTTTTAAATATTCTTTTTTCATCTTCAATTTTGAAAAACGAAGCTGATAACTTCCCTCTGTTTTATATAAACACCAAAGTACTAAAATACAGGAAATCAGCTGGGAAATCACAGTTGCAATTGCAACACCGGCCACTCCCATATCAAATACAATCACCAAAATCATATTAAGAACTGCATTTGTTATACCTGAAATAATTAAAAAGATTAACGGACGTTTTGTATCTCCGACTGCTCTTAAAATCGCCGCACCATAATTATACAGCATAAAAAACGGCATTCCCATAAAGTAAATCCGCATATAAAGCGTCGACAGTCCGATCACATCTTCCGGTGTTCCCATCAATTCGAGCGCTCCTCTTGAAAATATCAGTCCAATAATTGCCATAGCAACACCACTGACAAGTGCCAGTAAAATCGAAGTATGTACCGTTTCGGACATCTCTTTTTGCCGCCCTGATGCATAAAAACGCGCAGCCAGTACATTTGCCCCAAGCGACACTCCAATAAACAGATTTGTAAATACATTGATTAATGCTGTCGTTGAACCGACAGCCGCAAGTGCTGAACTTCCACTAAATCTTCCTACTACAACGATATCCACCGCATTGAACATTAACTGCAAAATACCGGAAAGCATCAGTGGAAGCGAAAACGAAATTAATTTGTCCATGATCGATCCATTGCACATATCAATTTCATATTTATTTTGTTTCATTTTTCGCTTTCATCTCCCGTCTCTTCTATTAAGCAACTTTTTTCTTTCTGACACTTTCTATCATACTATACAAAAAACAGCAATACAATGGCAAAAAAAGAAGAAGTTCTATTAACTAATTACATTTCATTGTAATATCTCCATCCTCTGCATGTAACTTTACTTTTCCGTTTTTTCCACTTCTTTGGTATTCACTTTCATCCGAATCCTTTTCTTTTAGTGTCCCTTCAAGAGTCTCTGACACCTCAATATCCCCCAGATCGGTAGAAGCATCTACTCCAAGCGATGACCATTGTTTTTTTGACCCTTGTACTTCTATATTTCCTAAGTCATTGTTGATTAAAGTCTCGCCTGTAAATTCATTATTTTTAAAATCACCGTCTGACAAAACAAAGTTACAGGTTTTTATCTTAGAATCATAAGTTTTCACATCACCTAAAGAAGCTGAAACAGCAACCTCTTTTAATGTGCTGTTCTTAATAAAAATATCTCCATCACCTGATGAAACGGTTCCACTTTCAAAGCAGACATGATTCAGCAAAATATTACCCAAGGCACTATTTAGCGTTGCATTTTGAAATTTTGTATTCTCCGGAACATATAATGTTACAACATTTTCATCCGTCGTAAAGTCTTTGTCTTTTGACAGGAATGCTGTAAGAAATCCAATATCTATATGCGTATAAGAATTAGAGTCTGAATCTTCTTTAAGCGTAAGAATTTTATTTTTCACATCATAAGAAACCGGTTCTTTTTCCTTTGAATCTGAAGTTGTATAACTGATATAATAAGAATCATCATCCGACGATACCATCTGTAAATTTAAAGAAGAGAGGTCTACATTTAACGTGGTATAGGTATCTATTTTTGTTTTCTCTAATTCACAAGCAGAATTCTTTTTTGTCGCTGAACCTTTGAGCTGATTTAAATCAGCTGCAAGCACATAATTTTTTCCTCCGGTTAAAAATCCCGCTGCAAAAAGAAGCATCCCTGCGACCGTACAGCCAGCTCCTGCTGCCAGACAATTTCTCATCCATTTATTCATGACTCTTTCCTCCTTGTTTAGATTTCTTAGAGTGTTTTGAAATCCACTGTGCCAGTTTTACAAATAACAGCCCAAACCATTTTGCAAGATAAATACCAAGAATCACGCTAAGAATTGCAAGACCGACAAAAAAAATTCCACTTCCACTTATAAGCGCAAATCCGGATATTGAATACGGAATTGCTAAAATACCACGAATCACCAGTTTGCCTGCGACCAAAAAGAATGAAAGCCCAAAAATAAACACACATAGGACTAAAATACCCGCACACAAAACCAAAGATAATAAAACAACAAGGGCAGAAAAAACAAGCGGTGCCCCAATCGGTGCTGCAAAGATCGCAAGTAAGGCAATCCAGAAAATGTTCCATTTTGACTGTTTCTTATCTTTTTCAACCTTTTTATCTTCCACTCCAAACACTGGTTCTTGCTCTTCTATTTTTTTATCCAGAAGATTAGAAATCAAATCCCTTGCTGCTTCTTTTGGTGTTCCAAGTTCTTTCATTAATTCTTGTGCACCGGCTTCATCTGTCTCTTCAAAATATTCAATAAAATATTCCATCGCATCCTCATAGTCCTGTTTCGGAAGCTTTTTCAAATATTTCTGTAGCTGTTTTAAATATTCTTCTTTACTCACCTTCGAATCCTCCCCTCTACGATTCCGTCAATTGTATCACGGTAAACAGCCCACTCACCGTTTAAATATTCGATTTGCTCTTTTCCACTTTCGGTAATCGAATAATACTTTCTTTTTCTTCCCTGAAACTCCTGTGAATACGTGGTAAGAAATCCTGCCTTTTCAAGTTTTTTCAAAATCGGATAAAGCGTTGATTCCTTAATATCCGCCACCAGTTTAATTGTCTGACTGATTTCGTATCCATAAGAGTCCTGAGTTTCCACAATTGTCAGAATCAGATATTCAATCAATAAAGCAGAAACCGGAAAATACATGCAATCATCTCCTTTTTTAATATGTAAAATATTTATATATATAAATTTTATATATAGTATAGTACCAGAGCATCGTATTGTCAATATATATGTAAAATTTTTATATATATATTCTTTCCCAAACAAAAATACAGGAT
>ENA-OOWO01000247-OOWO01000247.1-human-gut-metagenome-genome-assembly--contig:-NODE-247-length-36224-cov-4.788023_pt1 | contig 36224 bp, 29 predicted proteins | sample MGYA00241579_ERZ501327 | MGnify/ENA primary metagenome ERZ501327 (study PRJEB25962, sample SAMEA2042836) | human gut metagenome | biome: human gut; feature: human-associated habitat; material: faeces...
CAACTAGCTGCAAAAATATTGTATCATCTTCGGAACAGCTTCGCAAGCGGAACACCCGTTCTTTGCTGGCTGTTATTTTTATACCCATTTTTAACCATTTTCACGAAAGAAGGTGATGTATATGCCAAAAAGGAAAAAATACCCAAAGATTCCTAATGGCTACTAACGGCTCCATCAAATATCTTGGCAAAGGGCGGCGCAATCCTTATGCAGTCCATCCGCCTACCACGGAATTTACGCTGAACGGTGTCCCCAAAACTCCAAAAGCAATCTGTTATGTTTCCGACTGGATGGTTGGCTTTGCGGTGTTGACTGCTTACCGGGCCGGTACTTATTATCCAGGGTACGAAAAAACGGTTGCCGCGACTGCAGATATTTCCGGCAGCAAGCTGATCCAATCTATCCTGGCGGACTACAATCTTACAAAAGCATCTGACGAGAAGCTGGAAGCTGCCAAAAAGACCTTTTCCGATGTGTATGAGGAATTCTATCAGTGGAAATATGAGCGTGATCAGAGCCGGAAGTTATCTGAATCGTCAAAAAATTCCACCCGGGCTGCATATAAAAACTGTTCTGCCATACACGATAAAGTATTTGCCGATCTGCGCCATCAGGATCTGCAAAACATCATTGATTCCTGCCCGTTGAAACATGCCAGCAAAGAACTGATCGTGTCTCTGATGCATCAGATGTACGCTTACGCTGAAATTTATGAATTGTGTGATAAAGATTACTCTGTACATGTGCGAATCAATACAGAGGACGATGACGAGCACGGAGTGCCGTTTACAGATGATGAGATGAAAATTCTCTGGGAAAATAAAGAAAATGACGTGATCCAGATGCTGCTGATCATGTGCTACAGCGGTTTCCGGATTACAGAATATTCCAAAATAGCAATCAATTTGGACGATAAAAGTTTTCACGGCGGTATCAAGACACGTTCCAGTAAGATCCGGACTGTACCGATCTATTCCGGAATTTATAATATGGTTGCAGATCGTTGCAAGAAATACGGAATCCAAAATATACTTGGCTGTCAAACACAGAAGTTCCGGAAAGATATGAACGCTGCCCTGTCTGACCTTGGCATTGCCATTGCTCCAACAGGTGAAAAGCATACCCCACATGACTGCCGGCATACCTTCTCTTCCTTATGTGAGAAATATGAAGTAAAGGAAAACGACCGGAAGCGAATGCTCGGCCACAGCTTTGGTGGAGATGTTACAAATGATGTCTACGGACACCGTACTCTGGAAGACCTCCGGAGTGAAATTGAGAAGATAAAGATTTGTTACTAACGTGTTACTAACCGTTTGCGTTTATTTGCATTTTTTCATGTTTATCCATAATCAAAAAGAAGTGCCACAACGCCCGTAAAATAAGGCTTTGTAGCACTTTTTCTTTGATTTATAAGGAGTGGCTGAAAATGCCGAAAATTAAGATACCCTTAATTTTTATTTTGACTTCTGCATATATGCAATAGAGGCTTATTCCGCGTTCAGATTCGGAAAAAGTTCAATACTACGTTTCAAAATTCCTTTCATCTGTGCAATAGCAATTCCATAATTCGTAAACGGAACCTTCTGATCCTCCGCACACTTCATGCGGTATTTTACTTCCCTTTCATTCAGCATGCAGCCACCACAGTGGATCACTAACGCATATGATGTCAGATCTTCCGGAAATTCCGTTCCTGAACTTGTCTCAATGATAAGTTCTTTTCCTGTATGCTGCTTTAACCAACGCGGGATCTTGACGGTTCCGATATCATCACATTGACGATGGTGCGTACATCCCTCGGAAATCAGGATTTTATCTCCATCCTTCAGATGGTCGATAGCAGCGACTCCATTTACCGCAGTCTCAAGGTAACCTTTATACCGTGCCATCAAAATAGAAAACGATGTAAGCGGAATTTCCTCTGATACCTCCTCCGATACCTGTTCAAATACCTGGCTATCGGTAATGACCATGGCAGGACTTCTGCCAAGCTGCTCCAATGTCTGCTTTAATTCGCTTTCTTTTACTACTATGGCTGCTGCATTTGCTTCCAGCACATCCCGAATTGTCTGTTGCTGCGGCAGAATCAGACGTCCTTTTGGTGCCGCTGAATCAATTGGTACAACCAGAACTACGAAATCTCCCGGATGCAACAGATCTCCTACAATTTTCAGTGTCATATCCTCATTTGGAGTCAGTTTTCCGATACACTCTTTTAGTTCATAGATGCCGGCACCGGTAAGGGCACTGACATATTGTTCCTGACCTGAGGAAAGCAACGCATTTTGCTCTGCTTTTCTTTGTTCAGATACATTATTCTGACAGACTTTTTCTGAAATTTCATCAGAAAGTAAATCAGCCTTATTATTTACAATAATATATGGAATCTCTTTTTCCTTGAAAATACGAATCAGTTCTTCATCACACTGCTTTTTGCCTTCTGTGGCATCTACTACAAGCACAGCAATATCAGTTTTGTTCAATACCTGTTTTGTTTTTCTGACACGCAGCTCACCCAACGCGCCTTCATCATCAAAACCGGGTGTATCAATAATCATTACCGGTCCGATTGGCAGCAATTCCATAGATTTATAAACCGGATCCGTGGTCGTTCCCTTCGTGTCCGATACCACAGCCAGTTCCTGCCCGGTCACAGCATTTACGACGCTGGATTTTCCTGCATTTCTTCTTCCAAAAAAGCCAATATGTACACGATTGGCACTCGGTGTACTGTTTAATCCCATTTTTTTACACTCTCCTTTACATCATTCTTATAATGCGAATATTGGGTAGAATTGCGAGAGTACGAAGTACGGAACAATTCGTAAGGCATCTTTTGACCCCAACATCAATTTTATTGTAACACCAGTATTTTTTTCTTACAATAAAAAGCGAACGTTTTGTGCTGCAAAACAAAAATCAAAAGTTCTTGCATTACAAAAACTTTTGATTTTCAATCACAACTTCTTACAACATATATTGACAGATTATTTTTACTGCAATGCTTTCTCCGCATATTCTGTAGTTACAACGTCCTGATAATCTGGCCGTTTCTCCAGCTGGCCAGCACTTTCAAGAATATCTAACAGCAATGTAAAACTATCCTCTGAAAACACAAGATCTCTCTTCCATGTATCCTGCTTCTGATAACGACGGATGATCGTTGTGATAGTTGCCGTATCTGTCTCAGAAAACTGCGGTTGAATGCTGGCTGCAATTTCCTCCGGTGTATGTGTATTGACATATTCCATACCTTGCTGCAATGCATTAGTAAATGCCTGGATCACATCCGGATGTTTCTTTATATAGCTCTGTTTTGCACTGAAGGCTGTATATGGCACATAACCGGAATCCACCCCCAACGATGCCACCACATAGCCGGCTTTCTCCTGTTCCAGTAACGTTGCCCCAGGTTCAAATTCCACCGTATACGCTCCCTGTCCTCCGGTGAAAGCTGCTCCCGTAGAGCCAAAATCAATACTTTGGTCAATGTTTACTTCAGACGGTTCAATACCATTCTGTTTTAAAATGTACTCAAATACCATTTCCGGCATGCCACCTGCTCTACCGCCAAGTACATCCTCACCGATCAGATCTGACCATTTGAAATCACTCATTTCTTCCCTTGCAACAAGAAAATTTCCTGCTCGCTGCGTCAGCTGTGCAAAATTGATGACCGGATCTTTGCTGCCCTCATTGGCCGTGTACACGGTTGTCTCCGGTCCCATAAACCCAATGTCAGCTTCTCCGGAAAGTACAGCGGTCATAACCTTATCCGCACCGAATCCTGTCACCAGATCCAGATCAATACCGGCATCTTTAAAATATCCTTCTTCAATTGCTACATACATCGGTGCATAAAAAATGGAATGTGCCACCTCATTTAAGGTCACTTTCTGCAATGCAGGTTCTTCGCCGTTTTTCTCAGGTTCAACAGAACTTTCTTTTTTTTCAGAGCTATCAGCAATCTCATCCGGAACCGATGTCTGACCGCATCCCATTAGTAACATTCCTCCGACAACAGCGATACACGTGAACATAGAAATTACTTTTTTTACACTCTTTTTCAAAACAACCTCCAAAAACTATCGTAGATTTTTCTTTTTAATATATGTGGACTGTTTGTTTTTGTTCCTATGTACATATTTATGATGTGAATGTCAAAAGTGTAGCATTGTTACACATGAATGCATACTTTTTTATAAATGACTTGCCCACTCTCACCCACCTTGTTATACTCTCTATATAACCTTTTCCCATCACGCATGTAAGATCTGGTGCGTGATTTATGACTTGGGGGAGATATTTATAATTATTGGAGGGACAGACATATGATTTATTTTCGCTCAGACTACAGTCAGGGCGCACATCCAAAAGTCATGGATGCGCTGGTAAAAACAAATTTTGAACACACAGACGGATACGGATTAGACGAACACTGTGAACACGCAGCCTGTATGGTACAGGATCTGATTGACAATCATGATTGTCATGTGCATATGATGGTAGGCGGCACACCATGTAATGTAACCACGATTGCCGCAAGCCTGAAACCATACGAATCAGTAGTAAGTGTGCGCGGTGGACATGCTTATTTCCATGAAACCGGTGCCGTAGAAGGCACAGGACACCGTATTGTCACCATGGAAGGTGCCAATGGAAAACTGACACCGGAAATGATCGATCAGGCGTGGGAAGAATATGAGGACGAACATACACCGATTCCTAAACTTTGCTATATCTCACAGCCCACCGAAATTGGAACGATTTACAGCAAAGCTGAAATGACCGCCCTTTCTGAAAAATGTAAGGCACATAACATGCTGCTTTATGTGGACGGCGCCAGACTCGGCTGCGCCCTGACATGTCGTGACAATGATCTGACCATTCAGGAACTGGCAACGCTCTGTGATGCTTTTTATATCGGCGGAACCAAAAACGGAGCTCTTTTCGGAGAAGCACTGGTTATCTTAAATGATACTATGAACGATCATTTCCGCTGGATGATCAAACGTCAATGCGGTCTGCTGGCAAAAGGACGGCTCATCGGTGTTCAATTTGAAGCACTGCTGGAAGGCGGCATGGACAGCATCTATTTTTCCATGGCATCCCATGCCAATGAAATGGCTGCTCTCCTGCGCGACTCTCTGACAGAACTTGGTGTACCGTTCTTCGGAAGCTCCCAGACAAACCAGATTTTCCCGGTTCTTCCGACTGCTGTTGTGAAAGAGCTGGAAAAAGACTTTTTCTTTTATGAATGGGCACCGGAGAAAAATGGCATGATTCCAATCCGTCTGGTCACCGCCTGGGGCACAACAAAAGATGATGTGGAAGCATTTTTACGTACCATCAAAAAATTACTTTCATAGAAACAGCTAATACGTCTTCTATCAGTCGAACGCACCGGTTCTCACGTGCGTTCGACTTAATTTAAGCCAAACACACATAAAATCCGGTGCGTCATTCCATTCAGTATAAGCTCTTGTATTTTTCTTATAATCACTGCATATCCCGATTCTGCCCAAGTGGCAAAGAACCTTTTTAATGAGCAAACTGGCTGTTATATAACTTATAATAAAATCCTTTCTGTTCCAGCAATTCTTCATGATTTCCCTGCTCAATGATACTTCCATCCTTCATCACCAGAATCCGGTCTGCATTCTGAATCGTGGACAGACGATGCGCCACGATAAAGCTGGTCCGTCCTTTCATCAATTTTGCAAATGCATCCTGAATCTTAATCTCCGTTCTCGTATCAATGGAAGAAGTTGCTTCATCCAGGATCAGCATCGGCGGCTGACACAACATTACCCGCGCAATGGAGAGCAGCTGCTTCTGTCCTTGGGACAGGCTTCCACCATCTTCTCCGATCACAGTATCGTAACCATCCGACAAACGCTTGATAAATCCATGTGCATGGCATGCTTTTGCTGCTGCAATCACTTCTTCATCGGTGGCATCCGGACGTCCCATTCGGATATTGTCTCGAATGGTACCTGCCTGCAGCCAGGTATCCTGCAGCACCATACCATAATTTTCACGGAGGCTGTGCCGTGTCACATGCCGGATATCCTGATCTTCCACGCACACAGAGCCGGCATTGACATCATAGAAGCGCATCAGCAGATTGATCAGTGTCGTTTTTCCGCATCCGGTCGGACCTACAATCGCAATGGTCTGTCCCGGTTCCACCTCCAGATTCAGATCCTCGATCAGTTTTTGCTCCGGCAGATAAGAGAACGCTACCTTTTTCAAGTTTACTTTTCCCTCTATCTGATGCAGTACAACTGCATCCTTATCATCCGGAATTTCTACTTCTTCTTCAATCAGTTCAAAAATACGTGCTGCACATGCCAATGCATTCTGCAGTTCTGTAATAACACCGGAAATCTCATTAAACGGTTTCGTATACTGGTTGGCATAACTCAGGAAGCAGGAAAGGCCGCCGACCGACATGCCGCCTGCGATAACACTTAATGCTCCTGCCAGCGCCACGCCTGCATATACCAGACTATTGACAAAACGGGTACACGGATTTGTCAATGAAGAAAAGAAGGTTGCACGCAGAGAACAGTTCTGCAGCCGTTCATTAATCTCATCAAACTGTTCCAGTGCTTCATCCTCATGTGAAAATGCCTGTACGATTTTCTGATTTCCTACCATTTCATCAATCAGTGCTGTCTGCTCTGCTCTTGTCTCCGACTGCAGCCGGAACATATCATAAGTCCGTTTTGCAATAAATCTCGCCACAAACAATGATATTGGTGTCAGACCGACTACCACCAGCGTAATACCCGGATGAATAGTCAGCATAAAGATCAACGTACCGATAATTGTGACCACACCGGTAAACAGCTGGGTAAATCCCATCAGCAGACCATCCGCAAACTGATCTACATCCGCAATAACACGACTGACAATCTCACCATAGGAATGTGCATCCATATATTTTAGCGGTAGTTTCTGAATTCTGATAAATGCCTGGTTCCGCACATCACGCACTACCTGATACGTTACTTTGTTATTGATGGTGTTCATGATCCACTGCAGCACTGCGGTGCTCACCGCAAGAATGGCAATTTCCACTAAAAGCTTTGTGATGCTGACAAAATCAACATTTCCACGATCAATGATAAAATCAATGGCACGTCCTACCAAAATCGGAATATATAAGGTCAGAGCCACTGTTACCGCTGCCAGCACAATGGATGCCAGCATCCAAAAACGATAAGTTTCGATATATTGCAACACTTTTTTTAACGTGTTCATCTGTGTTCCGGACTTTTTCACAAGTTGTCCCTCCTCTTGCATTTTCAATAAACTTCCCTGTTCGCAACACTTTATTTCGTCCGTTTATACTGTGAATCATAAATTTCTCTGTATACTTCGCAGGTATTCATCAATTCCTCATGGGTACCGATACCAACCACCGAACCGTCATCCAGGACAACAATCTTGTCCGCATATTGAATAGCAGAAGTTCGCTGGGAAACGATAAACAGTGTCGGTTTATGTTTCATGGATCCGATGGCCATACGAAGTGCCGCATCTGTCGCAAAGTCCAATGCAGAGGAACTATCATCCAGAATCAGGATTTCCGGCTGTTTTACCAGTGCTCGGGCGATGGTCAGACGCTGCCGCTGTCCCCCTGAAAAATTCTTTCCACCCTGTTCTACTTCTGTATCCAGGCCTTTTTCTTTCTTTGATACTACATCTTTTGCCTGGGCAATCTCCATTGCCGCAAAAATTTCCTCATCCGTAGCATCCGGTTTGCCCCACTGCATATTGGAGCGGATGGTTCCGGCAAATAATACCGATTTCTGTGGAACCACACCAATCTTGTCTCTGAGCTCTGTCAGACCATAGGTGCATACATTTCTGCCATCCACATACACCGCACCGGAACTGCAGTCATAAAAACGTGGAATCAGATTTACCATCGAAGATTTTCCGGAACCGGTTCCACCGATGATACCGATGGTCTCTCCCGGACGGACATTCAGAGTGATATCACTGACCGCTTCCTGCGCCGCATCCGGATAGCGGATTCCCGCATGTTCGAATACCACACTGTATGCTGACTTACCGGCTTCACCATCGCCAGACACCGTCGCTGCTCCGTCTTTAACAGAAGGCTCTACTTCCAGTACGGACTGGATACGGTTTCCACATGCTACCGATTTTGTAATATTGATGATCAGATTGGCCAACTTGATCAGTTCTGTCAAAATCTGAGACATATAGTTGTACAGTGCAACAACCGCCCCCTGGGTAATAATCCCCATATCCACACGTATGGCACCGATCCAGATCAGTGCAATGATTGCCACATTGATGATCACATATGTCAAAGGATTCAGCAAAGCGGAAATACGTCCCACAAACTTCTGTGTATCTGTCAGTGTCTGATTCTGCTTCTGAAATTCCGCTTCCTGCTCTTCTTCTTTACAGAATGCACGCAGGACACGAACACCGGTCAGATTTTCTCTTGTCAGCCCCAGTACTTTATCCAGACGGTTCTGTACCTTCCTGTACAATGGAATACATGCAAGCATTACGCCAAATACAACCACTGCCAGTGCCGGGATTCCCACGACAAACACCAGTGCCGCCTTCACATCAATGGTAAATGCCATGACCATGGCACCAATTACGACAAACGGAGAACGCAGCAGCAAACGCAGGGTGAGATTTACACCATTCTGTACCTGATTCATATCACTCGTCATACGGGTGATCAATGTGGATGTTCCCTGGGTATCCAGTTCTGCATAGGACAGTTTCTGGATATGTCCAAACAGTACATGACGGATCGTTGTCACAAATCCCACGGCTGCCTTTGCGGCAAAATACTGTGCCGTGACAGAAAATGCCAGGCCGATCAATCCGAGCAAAACAAGAACGAGGCACATCTTTACGACATAGCCTCGATCCTGATTTCCGATACCGGTATCAATGATGGCTGCTACTACCAGAGGCACAAATAATTCCAACGTAGCCTCCAGTAGTTTGAACAGTGGTCCCAGTACCGATTCTTTCTTATATTCTTTTAAATAACAAAGCAATTTTTTCATAATTTCTTATGCTTCTCCCACATTTCTTTTTCACATCACTGTAATGCAAGAATTCTTCATAATCTGTTAATTATTAACTCCATGATGCACTGGAATCGTATCTTTGGAAATCGGATAAAAAGAATATCCATTATTCTTTCCATAGGCAATGATACTCTGCAATGCGTCTGCAGATGTCTGTTTTGCGGAAGTATCATGCATCAGCACCACATTATTACGATTATGCTTGAATCCACCGGTAACATTTTTAATGATCAGATTGACCGGACGGTTATTTCCTTCCGCATCACCGGAAGATACATTCCAGTCCATATACATCAAGCCACTGTCTGTAACGGTCTGTACCAGCTGGGACATTACACCCACACAATACTTCTCACTGACTGTATTGGAACTTCCACCCGGAAAACGGATCACATAAGCATCATACCCGGTATCTTCCTTCAACTTATTCTTCAACTTGTTGATGTTCTCCATAAAAGCATCATTGGAAGTATAAATCTGACTGTAATCATGGGAATAACCATGAATACCGATCGTGTGTCCCTCATCGATCATTCTTTTGATGATTGGAAGTTTATCTTCATCATAATCGCAGATAAAAAAGGTTGCTTTAATGCCATTTGCCTTCAGTGTATCCAAAACTCGGACTGTCACATCAGAACTCGGACCGTCATCAAAGGTCAGATAAATGGAATCTCCCGGATTGGTCTCCACCTCCTCTACCTTCACAGTCCGTGTAGCCTGTGATACATTTCCGCTGGAGTCTGTTGCCGTATAGGTCACAGTATAGGTGCCCGGCCGGTAGACATCCACATAACCGCTTTTCACCAGATTGGCCGTAATATCACCATCCCGGTCATCCGTTGCTGTTGCACCTGCATCCTCATATTTTTCCAGTTCTTTGACTGTCACGGAAGATTCACCATTTAAAGTAATCTCCGGTGCTGACGTATCCTTCAAAATGATCTGACGATCCATTGAGCCGGTATTACCATGGCTGTCTGTCACCTCATAATGCACCTGCATGGTATAATCATTTACTTTTTCTTTTGTGATCTTGATATCCTTTGACACATCACCGTCACAGCCATCCTGTGCCGTAGCTCCTGCTTCCTGATATTCTTCAAAGCTGCCTACAATTACTGTGGCATCTCCGTTTAACGCGATCACCGGAGCTGCATGATCGATCACCTTAACGATACGCTCTTTGGATACTTTTCGTTTCTTGTATTTCAGCTGATACTCCACATGATAAGTACCAAGCTTTGATGTATCCACATTGCCGGTGATCATCACCAGGTCACTGATATCCTCATCTTTTGCGGTAGCCTTTACACCCGGATCCACAAATTCACTGCCACATTCCACCAGCATTTCTTCCTCGCCGTTCAATGTGATGATCGGACTGGCACCAACCAGTGGGCTGATGGCCATTATAAAAATACAAAGCCCAATCAGCACCAGCACCGCTGCACCCATCAGGCGTTTTTCCTGTTCACTTTTAAAAGCTCTGCCAATAATCTCCTTTATTTTATCCATTTTGAATTTCCCTTAGTATCTCCTTTTATCTATATGCATCAAACGGGCTTTCATGCGCCCGCTGATTATCATAGCACAGATTTCAGAAAAAAACCTTTAAGTTTGTGTTAATTTTTCCTGACACAATATGGGAACATACACATTTTTTTCCAACACACTTTTTTTTGCCATATGTTCACCTTTCACTGTGCGGTAAAATTCAGATACTGTGCCGCATCCTGCACAAATTCTTCCTGGTTCACTGCTCCGCCCAGCAGCTTTCTGGTCAGATTCCGCCAGTTATCACCATCCTCCTTCTCCAACACGGCATACCACAAGGGTGTGTAGTGAACTGCCTGATCCAGCTGCTCATGAAACTGCCGTACAGCCAGTGCTTCCTCTGACGGTGCCTCAAGACCGCTGTCATTTACAAAATCCACATAATCATACTGTGTCACATTGCGCTCATTTACCCGTTTTGCAAATTCCAGGCATAGCTGTGCTGCCTCATCCGGATAGTTTGTATCTGAACTGATACAAAGCCCCGGGGTCAGGGTATGATTGATATCTACCATATATTGTGCATAGGAATCATCATAGGCCGCATTGCAGCTTGGAAACTGTTCCATACTGAGCGCATCTGCCCCCATCTCATCCAGCAAATGATAAACAATGGTTGACTGATGCGGAAAAAGCACAGCTTTCCCATCTGCAAAATTCTGCACTGCTTCTACTTCTCCGATTTCCAGAAATTTTTCAGGGAAAGCATTCATCTCTTTTAGCTGCATCAGTTTTTCTGCTGCCTGAGTAAACACCGGAGCGGAAAAGTCCATTTCCCCGAAAGCCAGTTTTTCCTGTGCATAAGGATCAATGCGGTTTACGATCACCGTATAGAGCAATTCTCCCAGCCAGCTGTCCTTGTCCCCCAGTTCTATAGCTGCATATTCTGTCCCATGTGCTTCATTATAAATATTGACCTGCTGCACCAGTGCCACCAGTTCTTCCCATGTATGTGGCACCGTAAGTCCCATCTCCTGCATGAGCTTCTGGTTACAGTAGGTAACGGCATATGCCTCCACCAGACACGGGATGATATAATTGTGTCCATCTTGATAAGGCAGCACATAATTATCTGCAAACTTTGTCTCCGATGCTTCCAGATATTTTTCCACCGGCAGACAGGCATTCGCATCAAACAGAAAATTTGGATAATTTCCTCCCCAGACGGCAAAAACATCCGGCAATTCATCGCATACCAGTGCAATCTTCAGCTTGTCTTTGATCTGTTCTGTGGAATACGTCTTCAATTCAATGTCATAACCATATTCCTCCGCCAGTTCTTCCCACAAATCTACATAATAGGTTCCCGGTGTATTTTCATCAAAAAAAGCCCAGACCGACAGGGATACCTTTTCTCCGGAATCTGTCTGAACATTCGTAGCTTCTGACGTTTTTGGCTGCACTGCAGTTTTGCATCCGCTGCACAGCAGAACTGTTCCAAGCAAAATCACCAACAGCAGAGCTGTAAGCAGTCTTCCCATGATACCATTTTTCTTTTTTACTCTGTATTTTTTCATCCTGTTTCCTTTTTTCTTCTTTACTTTATCCGTGCTCACAATACCATCTGACAAATCCCACCATGTTCCGGTCGGCATACGATATCTCATACCGGTGATTGTATCTTTCTGTGCTTTATTTTCACATGAAAGCCCTGCTTCGTCAAGTTCCGATTCGTATTCGAAGCTTCAATGGTAAAAACCCCAGACAACATACATTGCCTGGGGTCCTGTTTCACTTGTTTGCTTCACTTTTTTATAGATAACATCAGATTGTTTTTGCAAAAGCCTCTGCTTCTTCGCTGCCTTTTGCTTCCTGTTCTGCAATCCAGTCTGCATTGTATTTATGATCTTTTACAAATGCGATGATCACAATCACATTGATCAGAGCCAGACATGCATCAATGGCATATGCGTAACGGATGTTTCCACCTGTCATATTCATAACTGCGCCGTTGATGGCAAAGGTCAGTGCTGTAATGATACCCTGGATTGGGAACAGTACCGAATTTACTTTATCAAATCCTTTTCTTCCGAATACAGATGCCGGAAGAGAAGTGGTGAAGTTTGCACTTCCGCCGATACCGATACCGATCATAACGATAGAGATCCAGAAGCCTGCCATCGTATCTGTGAAGTTGAATAATAATGCACATGCATACCAGCATCCAAATACGATCATTGCTTTCTTTGTTCCAAGTTTCTGATCCAGAACACCAATCAGAAAAGATCCGACAACACCTACGATGGCACATGCAGACATAATACTTGCAGCTACGGTAATAGAGAATCCAAATCCGTTTGTCGTACGGTTGATCATCTGTGACATGGTTCCTACGGAGCAGATCTGGAATACACCGGTTACCAGTGCAACAATCCATACCTGATCACATTTTAACAATTTTCCAATTGTCCAGCCGCCATTTTTATCACTGTCTGCCCCTTCAGAAGTATCATAAAATTCATCATATACTTCTTTGGATACATGGTCCGGATAATAGCCACGCTCAAACGGAGTATCACGGACAAATAAAATTCCGACAATACCAAGAATGATACATCCGATAGAAATCGGATAACATGCACGGGTTACTCCGAATCTTCCAACCAGGAACAGGATCAGCGGTACATAGATTGCTGTTGCAAGGTTGTGTCCCATAGTTGTATATCCCATAACGATTCCTTTTTTCTTAGGAAACCAGTTTGCAACCAGCACACCGCCGCACAGATAACCTGCTGACATGATGGTTCCGCAGGTAACTGCCATCATGATGGTATAAACAACAGGGTTTGGGGCATTCAGTACACCGATATATGTGATGCCGGCGATGATGCAGTTAATACCGGACATATATCTGGAACCGATTTTGCGGTTTAAGATACCGATTACGATAAACAGTGCCACACCTATGATTCCGGCTATGGAATTACAAGTGGAGATCGTTCCTGCCATTTTTGCACTTCCCAGCATATGTTCTGCAATTTTTCCTGCAATATTGTTACTTCCGTCGTTGATCATTCCTACATAAAACCAGAACATCAGCATCATGTAAATAATATGGAACCAACCATGTACGCCAAACGCAACCACTGAATTTTGCTTGTCTTTTTTCTTCATGTTTCAATTTTCCTCCCAATAATAAATACTTTTTCTGCACGAAAAACCCTAACTCCTTCGTGCTCTTCAAACCTCCTTTATTGTATCGGAAACGCCGTTTAAAAATATAAAGAAAATTTCGTTTTTTATTGACTATATTTGGGAAATGTAGATTTTCTTTGTCTTATTACATTTTTCTGTTAAAATACTATGGTGTAAGCGTCAATCATATTGAAAAAATATGACTTTCCATCTATAACTTGAGGTAATTTTATGAAAAAAAAACCACTAAACATACATAAACGAGATAATCAGAGTTTCCGACACCGGCTGCTGCTGTCCATTTTCCGGATCGCCGCTCCGGTCACTGCCATCGTCTGTACCGTTTCCATTGTTATGCTGACTCTGAACTACCGCCAAACCGTCATCAATTCCCAGGCAGCCGCTACGGAAAAAGTCCGCAGCGACATAGCACATATTGTCGATAATACACAGATCTTATCCCAGGATATGATCTTCAACAGCGAAATCCAGCAGATTCTTGCCAGCAGTACCGCCGGCGAGCAGTTTCCACAAAATACGGACGTTGCCTATCACATTAACGGTTTTATCGCCAATCGGGATTATATCAACTGTGTGATCCTGACCGGTAACAACCAGACGTTATACTCCACAGAAAAAGCATTTACCAATATTTCCGACTATGATACAATTTTTCATTCCACATGGCTCGCGCAGTTACAAAACAGCCATAAGCCATATCTGTGGTATGTGGATCCGGATTACACACCTTTATCTGCCTATACTTCCGGCTCGGATTCTGCAGATTTGGCAGTATCGGAATCAGCTTTCTCTCATACCACTCCGGGCAGTCAACAACATATTATGATGGCACGTCCCGTATACAGTATGTCGGACTACACGACCCTGCTTGGTTACCTTATGCTGTATCTGGATGATACTTTTTTACAAGACCTAATGGGAGAATTTGACTTCGGTCACACGACAAATATCTGGCTGGTAAACAAGAATGGAACCGCCATCCTGCAAAATAATTCTTCTGCTGATTATTCTTATTTATTAGAAGATTTTTCTCCGCAGGAAAAAGGCTCGATTCTGTCCTCTCATGGCAAACGTTTTGTCCTGAACATCCGGCCGGTTACAGAAAACGGATGGTATCTATATACCGCCACTCCATTCCGGGAAGTTTCGGAACCGCTGACAATTTTTGTCCTGCAGGCGATTTTACTGGGCGCAGCCATGGTAGCAATCCTGTTTTTCCTGTCCCGGCGGACAGCCTCCTCCCTGTCAGATCCTATCATCCATCTGGCACATACTATGGATCACTACCGCAGCGATATGAAACCAATGGTCTTTCCCGGACGGACTCCGGTTTTGGATAAAGATGCTGAGGATGCTTCTGGTTTGACATCCGACACCACAGATACGGTGGCTGTGAATGCTCCGGATCGTTCTTCTGTATCCTTTTCAAATATACAACCAGCGGATCCGGAAGATTTCTCCTTTGAAGGACAGCCGGACGAAATCATTCAGATCTATCGTTCCTACCAGCAAATGGTCAACCGAATGGATACTCTGATCCGGGAAAATTTTGTAAAAAATCTGGAGAAAAAGGATGCGGAACTTGCCCTGCTGCAAAGCCAGATCAATCCACATTTTCTATACAATACGCTCGACTCTATCAACTGGCTGGCCATCGCCAATGACGAAGATGAAATCAGTGAAATGGTCACCGCTCTGTCAGATATGTTCCGGCTCAGCCTGACCAAAAGCCACAGTTCCTACATCCGGGTGGCGCAGGAAATGGAATATGTACGGAGTTACCTGGTATTACAGCAGTTCCGCTACGAAGACTGTCTGAGCGTATCGATCACGATTCCGGATACAGTCGCAGAACTCTACATTCCCCGTTTTACCCTGCAGCCGCTGGTGGAAAATGCCATCAAACACGGTATGATCTCCCCGGATGATCCATTCGCCATTGATCTGGAGATTTTTATCCGGGAAGATACACTGCATATCCGGATTGGAAATGACGGCACCCGCATCTCTCTGGAACAGATGAAAAAGCTGCTGGATTTTGATGCTTCCAGACAGGAACTGCTGGATTTTGACCAGAAAAGCTACGGTGTGCAAAATATACAGCGCCGCATACAAATCCTCTGTGGAATTTCCTATGGTCTTTCCTACGAAATACGAAACAACCGTACCTGGTGTGATCTGACGCTTCCGGTTCTTGAACATGATCCATCAGAAAAGACAGAGGATTTGCAATAAAAGAAGCACTCACACGGAGCATTGCTCATTTTCTGAGTTTCCCCTCCTGTGGGTGCTTTTTATGTATATAATCTTTTCAGTTTATTTCTTACTTCCTGCCTTTTTGCGGAATTCCGAAAGGGTTTCCCCTGTATTCCGCTTGAAGATCTGTGAAAAATAAGTGTAGTCGTTGTAACCGACTTCCACGGAAATCTCATACATCTTCATATCTGTATGTAGCAGCAGTTCTTTTGCTTTCTCAATACGCAGATTTGTCATATACTGAAGAATCGTCACTTTCTGCTCTTTCTTGAACACATCGCACAGATAACTTTTATTCACATTGATATGCTCCGCAACGTCCGTCAGGGAAATGTTCTCATTGTAATGTCTGCGGATGTAGTACAGGGCATCCCGCACGATCTTTGTGGGCGACTGCTCGCCTTCCTTCGCCAGTACACCGGGGCGCTGCGCCACATTGGCCGGCTGTACGGAAGAAACGGCATGTTTCACTTCCTCTTCTCCCACAAGTCCTCTGGCATATCCATCCAGCACCTGATAATAGGCTGCCTGTCCGATTTTTGCCTCCAGACGTTCATACATCCGGTGCAGCATATCACCAAAATCCGTCTTTTTGATAGGTTTTAACAGATAGTCACTGACTCCGATCTGCATGGCAGTCTGCGCATAGGAAAAATCACGATACCCGGACAAAATCACAATTTCGCTCTCCGGCAGGATTTCCTTGGCCCTTCTTGCAAATTCCAGACCATCCATCTGAGGCATCCGCACATCGGTAATGATTAGATGCGGACGCAGACCCGGCAATGCATCCAACGCTTTCAGAGAGTCCACAAAGGCTCCCTTGATCACAAATCCAAAATCTTCCTTCTGACAAAGCTTCTGGATTCCCTGTAATACGATTTTTTCATCATCCAGTATCACCATTGAATACATACCGTCACATCCTCGTACAATATCTTATAACCGGTTCTCCCCGTCTATAATCCGGCGAAAAATAACTCGTAGAAATCCTGTAAGTTTTCTGTCGATCAGCCATTCAAATCTTTCAGGCTCTGGAACAGCTCAATATCTGACTGCTGTACACGCATATTTGTCGTCATCGGCTCCTCTCCCGGTCTCGTGACAGTAATCTCAATCACAGTGCCTTCCTGTACCCCACCGATTAAGACATTTCTGAAAAATGCCGCAAATTTCGGATGGTTGCTCACAAACTGATTTTTTGCTTTCATTACTTTCATAGCTGCTGCCGGGTTTATCATACTCTGTTTCCTTCTTTCTTCATTTATTTCAAATCCTATCATTTTCCACTGGAAAAGTCAATTTTCTCAACGTAATATTCCGCCCCGTCCACTTCCATCACCACCATGGTGACAGCACCGCCAAACCGGGGATATCCGCAACTTCCGGGATTCAGCCAGAGCAGGTGTCCCGCTTGTTCCGCAAAATATTTATGAGTATGACCAAATACCGCCACATTCGTTCCTTCCGTCTGTCCGATCAGATGCCGCCATTCATGCGCCATTACGAAAGAAACGCCCTCGATCTGAAATGTCAAAACTTTTGCGATTCCTCTAGCCCAGTCTCCATCATTGTTTCCACGCACCACATACAGATTGCCCAGAAAACGAATCTGATCCAGCAGAGATTCCTTCGTCACATCCCCAGCATGCAGGATACAGTCACAGCCTTTCAGGATTTCCAGTACCTCCGGCCGCAGAAGGTTATGCGTATCTGATATAATTCCAATCCTTTTTGCCATACGATTACGCTCCCAGTTCTTCTCTCATCCTTTATTCCATAATACCAAAAGCCCATAACCATTTTTCTGCCACTTCATCACGCTTCCACAGCAGCTGATGGCATGCTTTTGTTGAACTTCCGGTAAAACAGGTATCCTGCCAATGTCGTGATGGAATCCGTCACCGGAAATGTCAGCCAGAACCAGTTCAGTCCGAATCTCGAAAACAGATAAGCCAGTGGAATAAATAAAAATACGGTCCGGATAATCGTCAGGATTGAGCTTGTCGCCGCATGCCCCAGTGCCTGGAAAAATACCGGAAATGTCAGTGAACTTACCAATGGCACAAAGCTGATTCCGATAAACCGGAAAGCCACGACTCCGATCCGGATAACTTCCGGGTCATGTGAAAACACATGAAGCATCTGTCCCGGAATTGTTTCAAATAAGACAACACCGATCATCATCAGGGCGACACCGAATCCAATGGCCACCTTCAGTGTCTTTTTGCAACGCTCATATTTTCCGGCGGCGAAATTGTAACTCACCACCGGTACGATACAAGTCTGCATCGCACCAAGCGGAATAAAGAAAAATGCCTGCCATTTATAATACAATCCCAATACCGTAACTGCCTGATCTGAGAAAGTTGCAAGGAGCAGATTCAGCCCAAATATGTAAAACGTATACGCCGACTGCATCAGGATGTTTGGAATACCGAGTTTATAAATCCGTTTGATCTGATGTGGAAATACCACTAACTTCGGTATTTTCCGACATCCTCCTTTCATAACGATCACAGCCGCTGCGATCTGCCCCACCACGGTAGCTGTAGCAGCTCCTGCGATTCCCATTTTCGGCAGACCGCATAATCCGAAGATCAGGAATGGATCCAATACGATATTCACCACTGCACCTACAATTTGTGCGATCATGGGCACCCTCATATTTCCCTCTGCCTGATGCACTTTTGTCCATACGCTCTCTAAAAACAGTCCGATGCTGAGCACGCAAACGATTCTTCCGTAGCTGACTACCATCGCAATGACTTCCTCTGAAGACGTATTCATCCTCGCATATGCCGGCATCAGGAAAAAGCAGACCCCTGCAAAAAGAACCCACATCACAAGTGCCAGCGGTGTACCGATTCCTGCCGTATCATCCGAGCGTTTCTTTTTGCCGATTCCCAGATTATACGCCATCTCGGTGTTAATGCCCACACCGGTTCCAACTGCCAGGGCGATCATCAGCAGCTGGATCGGATAAATAATTGAGAGTGCCGTCAGACCACTCTCAGAGTAACGGCCGACAAAGAAACTGTCCACCACATTATATAACGCCTGTATCAGCTGAGCCAGCATCACAGGCGGTGCCATTTTCATTAATGTCTTTGCTATTTTTTCTGTCCCAAAAAAATTGCTTTCCACATTATTTCCCCCACATTTCTATTAATGATTACCCCTTTAGCATAATAGTATATTTCTGAGAGAAAATCCAGCACAATTTCACGATGCCAGTTTCCAGATCCAATACACCAGTCCCAGCAGCCAGCTGGTAAAAATACCATACAAAATGACCGGACCACCGATGGAAAAAATCTGACTGCCGATACCAAAGACCTGCCCCTCTTTTTTAAACTCTATCGCCGGTGCTGCCACACCATTTGCAAATCCCGTGATAGGAACCAGTGCGCCCGCACCACCGAATTTTGCAATCGTAGGATAGATATTCAGCCCGGTAAGGATTACACTGATCAGCACCAGGATCACACTGGTCCATTTCCCGGCGTTCATCTGATCCAGTCCCCGGCTCATGGCAAAATTCATAATGCCCTGGCCGATGCAGCAAATGATGCCGCCCACGAGGAACGCTTTCAGCATATTCAGCGTCAGACTGTAAGACGGCGTCACCTGGCTGACATAAGCATGATAGGCATTTTTCCGTGCCTCTTTTTCTTCCTCGGTTCTGGCATTCTCCTGTCCGGAAATTTCCTGCATCAGTTCCTCCCGGGAAATATTCTTATATTCCGCCTTCGTCTTCTGCCGTTTTTCCTGTCCATTCTTTTGTCCCATCTTCTTTTCCATCCTTTCTGCTCAAACTTTTTCACTCAAGTCGAACGCACGTGTGACTTGGTGCACCTTCGCGGAGCGTTTATCTGGCAACACAGAAAAAATAAACCAGTCCGCCTGCAACCTTTCCAAATGCAAAGAAAGTAATCAGTATCTCAAGACCGGTTTTGATTCCCATTCTGCGAAACAGCACCGGAAATACGTTGAGCACTTCCGCCAGGGCAACGGACAGACAGCCTGAAAATACACCGGAGGCCAGTCCATACACCCCCAGGAACCATGTTCCAACCGGAAATGGAAGCTCCGGGAAAACAGCCAGCACACAGCCAAAGATTTCTCCGGCAATCAGTCCGTTTTCCAGTGCAGGCACATAGGCCGCCACACTGGTTTTTCCCGCCATACGTGGCACCATGCCAAGACTTGCCACCAGCGCAAAGACTCCTGCTGCCACACCAATACCACACAACAATCCCAATGCGCCAAACAGAAGCTGATAAGCGACCATCTTACTGACCTCCTTTCTTTCCGATGCAAACAATCTTATATCACATTCTTTTTCTGCCTTCTTTATTCAGGAATGCATTCACACTTTCTTACTTTTCCCTTTCCGGCTGCTGGTCTCGATATAAGTGGTATCCACATCCTGCTCGTATTTGCGCATTGCCACCTGGATCGGTGTCGGATCATCTGTGATTTTCTTCGTTCCGACATGATTGTAGAAAACCATGATACCGATGGCAAGACCGATACAAAAGCAGATTTCCAGTACTCCCGCTCCGTTGGATACCTGTCCGGTGACTCTTGTATACAGAGCATTAAATACTTTATTGACAGAAACATCCTCGATAAATGTCATGATGGTAAATGCGGAACCGAAAAACAGAATCACGCAGACCAACGCTGTCTTTAAATATTGCACGGATTTTTTCTCCGGATCCGGCACATAACGAATCACAAAATCCGGTTCTCCAATGTTTTCAACCTCCAACATCGGATATTTTTCATGAATTTTCCGGATGACATCTAAGACCGAAAAAACCTGTACCAAGCTGCTTTTCTCATTCCCGGAAAAATAATATACCTGTTCCTGCAACACCTGACGGAGGATCCCCACATCGGTACATTCCACCGATGCGATATCCTGCAGCGTTACACTCCGCTTGTATACAATACAGTTCTGTTCTATTTTCAGATATAAAATCTGTCCTGCCGCACTCATACAGATTCCTTTTCTTTCGAAGTTTCTTCATCCTCTTTAAATACTGCCTGTGCAGATTCTTTCATCTCAGACATATCTGCTTTAATCTCACTGGCAGCATTACGCACTGCTTCACCCGCATGTTTCCAGCTGTCCTTCATCTCATCTGCGGAATACTCTGCCGCAAATTTCACTTCCCTTGCAATATCTTCTCCCTGCGCTTTCATGCATTCACAGGCCTGCTTAACTTTTTCTCTTTTAGATCGGAGTTTTTGCCCCAGATACCCGTTCTCCTGTATAGCTTCGCCTTTTAATCCGCATAAAAAATAAAAAACCGCTCCCGTGATCATTGCGATCACTACTATACAGCAACACTTTTTCATCAATTTACAACACATGCAAATTTCCTCCTTCTTATTTTGCTGTTAGTATGGAGCGATTTTTTATAATTATTCTATTTTTTAATAGATTCTATTTTATTTTTTTAATCTGCCAGTTTTCTGACTGCTATTGTGGCAGATACAATTTTATACTTCCCCTTTCACTTCAGAATTTAAAATTGCACCTGTCCGTTTACAACGCGATAATTTGTGCCATAGTAATTTACAATGCCGGTGAAACCAAAATCTACCATACCACCGGTTACCTTCCACCAGCTTCCGCCGTACGGAACAAGGCTGTTGTAACCAAAGTTGACCGCACCGCCTTCTACATACCACCAACCGTAGTTGCTATCGTATATAAGACCTGTGTAACCAAAGTTTACGGCTCCGCCTGTTACATACCACCAGCCGTAGTTGCTATCGTATACAAGTCCTGTGTAACCAAAGTCGATGGCACTTCCGTTCACATACCACCAGCCATAGTTACTGTCATATACAAGGCCTGTTGCTGCAAAACTGATCGCACCGTTCTGTACATACCACCAGCCGGATTCGTTCTGTACAAGACCTGTGTAAGAGAAATCTACTTTACCGTCTTTTACATAGAACCAGCCGTTTGCGTTTGCTGCAAGCCCTGTCATCTCTTCGTCTACATCACCGTCTGTGTAATAATACCAGTTACCGTCAGCTGCTGCCTCATTTGCAAGACCCGTGAATTTATTTACCTTCTCCAGTTCTGCAATGGCAGCGTTCAGATGTGCCGTTGACTCATCAATACTCTCCTGACTGGTTTTTCCTGTCGGAACAGTTGCCAGATCTTCTTTTGCCTCTGCTAATTCAGCTTCCAGATTGCTCCAGGACGCTTCTGTATAATCCTCTTTATTCAGTGCTTCCGCTGCTTTGATCGCTGCCTCCAGTTTGCTTGTATCGCTGACCGGTGTTGCAATATGGATGTCATCTGCTGTCACATTGACTTCTACTTTTGTATCTGTATAACCAAGTGCATGGATCGTAAGTACCCATTTTCCGGTTCCATCCGTTCCCTGCGGAAGCTGGCATCTCAGGGAATCTGTCAGTCCCAGCTGGATTCCCATAGATTTGTGCATCCAGTTATCTGCTGCAAATTTTGTTCCGTAAGTTGCAAGTGCTGTATCACCGCTTCCATAATAAGTCCACTCTACGGATTGCATTGCGGAACCAAGATCGCCATAGTTCTTTTTCAGATCCACACGCAGGAAATCGCCAAACTTACTGCTGTCCACTACTTCAACACCCATATTTGTAACATCTGCTGTTTTCAGTTCGGTATCTTTTAATCCGGATGCCGTACCTGTCTGTGCCGCACTGAAACTGAATGTACCATCAGCATTCAGAGAAACTTTCTTCAGACCATTTGTATTTTTGTTTACATCTGCAACCGCTGTATAACTCTTCAGATTATTCTCAGAATAACCACCGGATAGTGTCTCTCCGTTTTCTGTTACACTATATGCTGCCTTAAATGCTTCCAGATTTTTTGATTTCACTTTTACCGGAACATATTTGATTCCTTTGATCACATAATGGTCATATGTACTTGTTTTTCCATCGACTGTTAAAGTCGTGATTCCTGTTGCTCTGTCAGATGCTTTTACCAGTGTTTTTCCATTTGATAAAATGGCAGTATTTCCATCCGTCCAGGAAATCGGCTCATAAGTATTTCCATCCGTATCATAGATTACAACATCCTGCTGGAAACTTCCTCTGTGCAGACCATGGTTTGCTGTTGCACGGGTTACGGTATCAAATGCACCCTTGTCATACTCTCCGTTTGTATCCATCACATCGGAAGATGCTGCAGATCCCGCATTCTGTACATCTTCATTCGCATAATACTCAGCGTAAGGAACAGATGCGTAGACATAAGTATATTCAGGTGCTACATAGGTAAATGAGAAATCATTTGCATATCCGGTTGCCTTTACAGAAATTTCAAATTCGTCTCCTGCTTTTGCGTCTTTAAATGGAGCTGCCTCCTCATTCAACGTTCCGTCTTCATTCACAATTTTTACAGAACCTTTTCCGGAGGCATTGTATGCTTTTCCGTTAACAGTTACTGTTTTTATATTTTTAATGTAAGACGTTACTTCATCTGCGGAAGCTCCTTCTGCTGCCACCAGACTGTCACTTGCATTATCATATGCGACCACTGTTTTATCTGTTGTCAGTTCAAAGCTTGCAGATAGTTCCACATATTTAGCATTTTTATCTGCAACACGCAACGTATACTGTCCCGGAGCAGCTGAATCCTTATCAAATGTTAATGTTCCATTTTTAACCTCTGCATTTTTTAAACCTTCTACGGTATACTGAGCATCATAATCTTTTGGAAGGCCGGTAATAGTAACTGTTGTCTTTCCTGCATCTGCAGATGCATTTTCAACAGCTATCGTATTTGCAAATTTCACCGGAACATATTGATTCATCGGGATCTCATAAACACCCGCATCGGTATAATAAGTCACTTTGTTGATCGTCTGTCCCATCATAGATACATAATCTGCATAAGAAAGCTTACTTCCGTGAGCCTCCGTCACAAATCCAGTACTCCATGCAAGTTTTGTTTTTTTCCAGATATTTTCCACATGACGTAATCCGTAACTGTCACCTTCTTTTGTACTGATCGTGACTCCATAGACAGTGTTGATCGTATCCGGAAGTCCATCCAGATTCAACTGATAATCACCATATTTGGAAGAAGTAGAAAAATTGCCTGTCACATCTGTCAGTGTTGTTGCTTCTGTTCCTTTTACCGTTCCAAAACTGAAAGAACCGTCTTCATTCACCGTCAGCTCTTTATAGTAGGATGGTGCCTCAGATAATACATAGTAGGAATAATTTCCACTTTCAAACAAAGCATCTTTTCCACTGTAAGTAGTCGTAGATTCTTTTCCTTTGATGCTGGTTGTAATATCTACTTTACTCTCATCTGTAATCTGTGTATATTTCCCGGTCAAAGCAGCAAGATCACTGACTTTTACCGGAAAAGTAATTCCACTGATATCCGTTCCATCACTGTTTACATGATAAGAACCTGCTGCAAGCGATGCTCTTGTCTTCATTTTTGTTGCAGAAGAAACAGCATCTACATCTGCATCTCCTTCTGCTGCATAAAAATCAGCATATGGAATGTTCATCAGCACATACGCTTCCTGCGCGGTTGATGCTTCCGGGGCACCCTGGATTGCTTCCAGTGCTGCCTCTTTGATGGCTTTGGAAGTACGGGTAGCTCCGGATACCGTAGACCATCCGTTAATGGTATCTTCCGTAGCATCCTTTCCTGTCAGTAATGTCTTGATTCCGTTTTTCTTACTGTAAGCTTTGCTGAAATAACTGCTGTTGTCAGCTTCCACGTAGCCATTTTTCGGTGTGGCTGTAATATCAGAGATTTTTCCATCCTTTACAGATACCGTGACATCCACATCATACTCATTCCACTCATCGTCTGTATCCTCGATGGTTCTGTAAACATGCCTGGTAGCTGTATAGGTTCCATCTGCTGCCACTTTATCAGCAGTTACTGCAAATGCTGCTGTCGGGCAGGTGCTCATTACCATAGCTGCTGCCATGATAGAAGCCCATACTTTTGCTGAAATCTTTTTTCTTTTCATAAAATATAAAATCCTCCTTGCTGTTTTTTATTCTAAAAAAGGCGAAAAAACCGGGTTAGTTTCACTAATTTTTTTTACATGTCGGCAACTTTTTATAATAATATGCAAACATCATTAGTGCTATCTAACGCCGGTTATTTTAGCATCACCTTTTTTTATCGTCAACAAAGATGTTGAAATTTTATACTTATTGACTTTTTTTCATCAATATTATTGAGAATCCATCTCATTCAAGTCGAACGCACGTGAGACTTGGTGCGTGATTCTGGTCAGCGAAAGCTGACATATTCTTCTCAGAATCACTGCACATCCTCGCGGAGCGTTTATCTCAGTCGGAGATTGTACTCCCACTGAGAAAGACTTGTTATTACTCACCACTTGCAGAAGTGGGAGTCTTCTCGACTGAGATAAACACATATTTATATCTCAGCCGAACTATAACCTCCGACTGAGATATAATGCTCCATATAATTACACAATGATTCTCTTTCTCAGACTAGAACACGACTTTTCCGTTTACGACATTCCATACACCGTATTCATTTACAGCTGTGCCGGTATAGTCAAAATCTACTTTTCCGTTCGCTACTTTGAACCAGCCATTTTCGTTTGCTGCAAGTCCTGTATAGTCAAAGTCTACTTTTCCGTTGGTCACTTTGAACCAACCATTCTCGTTTGCTGCAAGTCCCGTATAATCAAAGTCCACTTTTCCATTCGTCACTTTGAACCAGCCATTCTCGTTTGCTGCAAGTCCCATATAGTCAAAATCTACTTTTCCATTCGTCACTTTGAACCAGCCGTTTTCGTTTGCTGCAAGTCCTGTATAGTCAAAGTCTACTTTTCCGTTCGTTACTTTGAACCAGCCATATTCATTTGCCGCAAGTCCGCTGATCTCGGTTGCAATCTGACCATCTTTATAGTAATACCAGTTTCCATCCTCTGCCGGTGCAATTCCATCCGGAATAATAACCGGAGTCTCTGCATCCTGTGCCACTGCTTTTGTAACAATGTCCTGATAATTATCACTGACAATTGTGATCGTATATTCGGTTCCAATGGTCGGTGCTTTCTCCAGTGTAAAATTCAGTGCTTCCAGCGTTCCTTCTGCAAATACGGCAGAACCTCTTCCCTGACGATAGCTGATGGTATAAGTCGGATTCTCCAGATCTGCCAGTGTTTTTCCATCTAATGTTACAGATACATCCGTTCCTTTAATGGCTGCTGTCGCAGATATGCTCTCATAAGTAGCTTTTACTTTTGAAATCAGCTCCTCGATCAGCTCTGCTGCCTCCGCTGAAGAAGCAGTTTTATTTGCGATCATTTCCTCAGCTTCACCGACATGCTCTTTCAGATCAGCATTGCTGTCATATCCGTTTGCTGCTTTTGCTTTATCCACCCATTTCTGAAGCTCTGTGATCTGCTCTTTAATGACCGGTGTGGACATGGTTCTTGTGATATCCGGATAGTTGGAACTGCTGATGGTCAGTGTATAAGTCGTTCCGGCTGTCGGTGCTGTCTTCAATGCAACCTTTCCATCTTTGATCTCCGCATTCTCTGCCAGTCCGCCGGATACGGAAATTCTTACGTTTTCCAGATCAGATGGAACACCGCTGATACTCAGTTCTGTGGAATCATCTTCAATGCCATACTGCAGACTGCTGAGATCTCCCTCATAGTATTTTGTCAGTTCCAGGCCATTCTCTCCGCAAGGGACTTCGATAATACCGATATCTGTGAGCAATGTTACACTCTTTAATGTCTTTCCGTTCATATCACTGAACTGATAGAATGCATCCCCTTTTCCGTGTGCCCGTTTCAATCCCTGACCTTCTTTAATGGACCATGCGATTTCAACGTTTGGTGTCTTTGTTCCAACCCAGGTATTCTCCAAGCAGGTCATACCATAGGATTTACCCTCCGTTGTATTCAGGATTGCACCGTACAGGGTATACGGAACGGTCTCATCCTCACCCACTTTCAAATTATTGCTTGTCCCAACACCTTCCAGTGTGATCTGATAATCACCATAGCCGCCATTGAGATCCAGATCTGTAACAGACAGATATTTATTCGTTACGGCTGCTTCCTGCAACTTGCTAAAACTATATGTACCATCCGTATTTACAGTCAGTGTGCTGTATGCTGCCGGTGTGCTGTCCAGATCTGTCATGTAATAATTGTCATTCTCTGTCAGATTTTTTGCTTTTAATGTTTCATAAGTGCCTTCCGGAACTGCCACTGCCATAGTCACACCCATAATGAATTTGCCATTGTTATAAGTGCCCTTTGCCAGTCCTGTTGTTCCTTTGAATTTATTGGTTGTAGCTGTGGAAACCGCATCCAGACCTTCTTCCACCTGCCATACTGCTTTATCGGTCAGGTCATATGCAGCGTACAGATCTGTATACGGCACATTCATGGTCACATATCTGACCTCTTCATCCTGATCCCCGTCTGCTTCCGGAGCTTCTGCAATCGCCTCTGTAATAGCTTTTTTGAAATAAGAGCTGTTTCCATCGTCATATCCATTTCCAGGTGTTACAGTCACAGACTCAAATTTTCCGTCCTTTACTTCAAAACCAACGCTGATGGAATAGCTCTGCCATTCTCCAACTTCATCATTTTCCGCTACCACAGGATCAGAAGCATCTACATAGGCCTCTTTCGTGTATGTTCCATCCTTCACGGCATTCGCTCCTGTTGCCGCAAATGCACTCACCGGCATAGTTCCGGCTGTCATAGCTACTACCATGGCTCCTGCAAGCATTTTTGTCAGAAATTCCCGTCTCTTTTTCATTGTGATTCTCCTTTCCCATAAGCCATTGCCTAACTTCCTTCATTCCTGTACCTGTCACATCCAGAAACCGTTTTTTCCGTCAGACAAAAAAAGAGACTTCACCTGTATATGCGTCCTGTGCCGCATGCGGGAGAAGTCTCTACCAAGTCCACAGACAGTTTTATCTCCGTCTGAAAACTCAGACTTGACAGCAACTGACCTGTGAATTTCAATGTTCAATTTTGATGGCATTTTTATTAGTGTTTCCTAACGACGGTTACTTTAACATTACAGCACCCCATTTGTCAACCGCTTTTTTTCCATTTTCTTTTAACTGAAACTTTTTCTCAACTTTCATTCCACTTAAAGCCCGATAAATTTGAACAGCACCAGCAGCACCACTGCCCGCAGCACGGTAAACCAGATTTCATTTCCTTTCAGACTGCGAATACCGGTATGTATATTCCCTTTCGGACAGGTATCGATACACTTCTGACACTGGAAACATTCCCCGGAAAGTTCCGGTGCCGTATCCGGTGCCAGTTCAATATCAGACGGACATTTCATGGTACATGCACGACAGCCTCTGATACACTCGGAACGGTCTCTGCGCAGGGTAAACAGCGGCAGTACCGGAAGCATGGAAAATACCGCTCCCATCGGGCACAGCACATGACAGAAAAAGCGTTCCTGAAATGCCATACCGACCAGGATCAGCACAAAAAGCACCAGCCCTACGATATAGCCGCCCAGTTTGAAATTACCGGCATGCAGCATGGAAAATACATCCCATGGGCTCATGCCCCGCGTCTTGCTGTATACTCCGGTATAACAGCTTACTACCAGAAGCACCAGCACAACATACTTCACTGCCTGCAGATATTTTACCACCGATGCTTTCATCGTCACCGGTTTCTTTTTCCGTTTCTTGCAGATAAACACATAAAATGCGCGCACTGCATCCCCGAGACTTCCGAAAGCACAGGCAAACCCGCAGAAAAATCTGCCGAACACAACCGTAAACAGGCAGAGAGCGATCAATGTAACCACAAAGGAAGTCAACTCCAGGTGACTCTTTGCCCCCATCTGGGTAAAAATGTATTTTACACCGTTAAAAGCGGCTGTATAGGCAGACGGAATAAACAGAAAATACAGTAACTGTATCACTGCCCGCACCCACACATGCACTTTCTTCAGCGTCTTTTTATCCATCTGTTTCATTTATCTGGCACCGCCTTTCGCAAGAGCCTGTGCCGTTGCATTTTTGATTCCGGTGGAGCTGAAAGTCGCACCGCTGATGGTATCCACATCCGCGCTCTGTGCATCCAGAATCTCCGGAATGATATCGTTTGCCATCGTCAGATAGGCACTGTCTTCTTTTTCTGCAGACAGGATATCCACAGCGGCGATCCTGCCATCTGTAATGGTCACTTCCACTGTAATATCACCGCCAAAACCGGTGGCTGTGCCCTGATAGATTCCGTCTGTATAGGAACCGCCTGTCTCCCCGGCCTCTGCTGCAATTTCCGCATTTTTACGGTCTGCCTCGGCTTTGGCCGCGGCATCCGTCTGTTCATGAGCCAGTGTCACTTTACTATATCCGATCAATGCTGCCACAATGACGCATACATTGATCGTCCGTATCCAAAATTTTTTCATTCTGCGCTATCCTCTCTGTCTTTGTTCCGGGCAGACTCAGTCTCTGCCAGGAATTTTTCCCTTGCCTGACGCAATGCTTCACGGCAGGCTTCTTTGATGGATTTTGACGTACAGGTCGCACGGGAAACGGTATCCATCTCAGTCAGGTTCTGATCTACCTGCGCACCCGCATTTTCTCCACTCATATCTGTCACTGCCATACCGATGATACGGGATACCATACCGGTCATGCCGGAAGTACCGTTCACTGTACGTTTGATGTAAGAATTGTTTCCGCTGTCTCCGTCTCCGGTCACATTATTGATCTCTGCCACCCGGTCGTTTTTGATCACAACGCTTGCGGACAGATGATACGGTTCAAAGTCCTCATCCTCATCCGGCTCACACAGAACCGTTACCGGATAGGTTCCATCTGCATAGTATACGGATTTTTTATCTGTAGCAGATCCATCGTTTCCGTTATCGGTATTTCCATTATTATCATTGCCATTGTTTCCGCTATCACCTGCATTTCCATGATCCGGGGGCACCGGCTGGGATGGATTTGCAGCTGATTTTGCAGTATCCAGTGCCGCCTGAATCGCATGGAGGATACCTCTGGAACTGTATGTCGCTCCTGACACGGTATCTACCCCTGTTGTCTGCTGATTAACCACACGGTTTGCCACTACTTTTGCACGGTCAAAATATGCCGCATCATCCTCATTGGACAGAATCTCCACGGACTGAATGGTCTGATTTTGGATCACAACCGCTACGGTAATGTCACCCAGATATCCTTCGGCTGTTCCATAATAAGTGCCATCCGGATACGGGAAATTGCCGCTGACCATCGGAACTGCCGGGACATCCTCTGCTTTCTGCTCCGGCAATTCAGGCACGATCAGATCCTGCTGTCCGCCCTCACCCGGATTCACGGCAGCCTGTGCCAGTGCATTTCGTACCGCATTGATAATTCCCACGGAACTGTAGGTCGCTCCGGACACCGTGTCTACATTGGTACTCTGGGAAGCCACGATCTTTCCGGTAATGGAAGATGCTTTACTGATATAACTGCTTCCGTCGGAAGTCTCCACAATCTCAACAGACGCAATTTTCCCATCTGTGATCACGACTTTGACCTTGATCGGTCCCGCAAGTCCGGTGGCGCTTCCGTAATACACACCGTCTTTGTATGAACCTGCGTCCATGGATGCTGCCAGCGTGGTGGATCCCTGTCCCTGACCCGGATTTTCTGCGGTCTTTCCGCTGTCCTTTTCACCGGTCAGCGCATTTTTGACCGCACTGATGATACCTCTCGAACTGTAAGTCGCTCCGGAGACTACATCCACATCCAGATTCTGTGACTGGATGATCCGGTCAATCACCCCTTTGGCACGGTTGAAAAATGCCGCGTCATCTGCTTCTACATTTAAAATTGTAATCGCTACGATTTTTTTATCTTTGATTTCAACAGCTACTGTGATCTTTCCTGCAAATCCGGTACCTGTTCCTTCATAAATACCATCCGGCAGATCAAATACCTGACCTTCCAGATTCATCTCCTCTGCGGTAGTATCTTCCACCGTATCGGACTCCGTGGCTTTTGGCGCTGCTTTCTGTACGGCATATACCTTTGGTGTATACGCTGCCATGGATGCTCCTGCGCAGGCAACTACCAGAATGGCAGATAATGCCGGAGCCATTGAACCAAGCTTTACGGATTTTTTTTCTTTCTGCCGGTCATTGTTTTTCATATCTGGCTCTGTCTTTTTATTTTCTTTCTTCATCATCGCTCTCCCGACCTTTCTAAAAAATATGCTGCCACACATTTTTTAATTTCCTCTCACAAAAAATGCCATCACAATATACATTAGGCTTTTCTAACGCACGTTATGATAGCATTACTTTTTTTCACAAGTCAAATATTTTTTTCTCATTTTCTCAATAAAGCGTCTTCTTGAGAAATAATGTGCAATATCTTTTCTTTATTCTCAACTGAGCGCATGAAATAAGCCTTGCTTCGTGAAAATCCATAAAAAAAAATTTCACGCCTCGTTCTTTTTATGATATTGCAGATTTTTCCACGAATGGCTGTTTTACCCTCTAATGGGCGCTGTCAGCTGCATAAGCCCGTCTGACTGCCGGCAAAATGACTCTGGATACGATGCCGATCAGCAGACCGGTAACAAATCCGGAGATCAGCAGCACCGGAACATAAAAGATCAGTTTCAGATTTTCCACCACAAGGATCGCCACGATCAGCTGCCCGATATTGTGGCAGATTCCGCCAAGTACGCTGACTGCCAGAATGGACAGTTTATCTGTTTTTTTCAGAATAAGCATCACTGCCAGGCTCAACAGACCGCCTGCCAGACTGTACATGATAGAAGCCAGATTTCCAAACATAAATCCACTCAAAAAAATACGCACAACAGAAACCAGAAATGCCTCTTTGCCGCCGATCAGATAAAGTGCCGTCACAATCACCAGGTTTGCCAGGCCAAGCTTCACACCCGGAATCCCGAAATTGATCGGAATCAGTGTTTCCACATAACTGAACACCAGTGCCAGCGCAATCATCATCGCCAGAAGTGCCACTGTTTTTGCAGATATCTTTTGTTTTTTCATACTTCCTTACCGCCCTATGTCTACTTTGTCTTGATTTCCTGAATATTTGCCGTATTGTTCATATTGATAAAATCATCCATGATGCCATCGGTAATATACAGTTTTCCGTCCTCATCCTCCATAATTGCGTCAAATCCGTCTTCTGCACAATGTTCCTCGCAGTATGCAATGGCATCCTCCGTGCCCAGTGCAAACAGAGACGTGGACAGTCCGTCCGCCAGTGTACTGTCAGCACTGACAATGGTGACTGAAATCAGTCCGTTATTGGCTGAATATCCGGTCTTCGGATCGATGATATGATGATATTTCACACCGGTTGCCTCATCTACAAAATAGCGCTCATAACCACCGGAAGTGATGATCGCTTTATCTCTGACACTGACGCCTCCCAGATAACCGTTCGTATCATTCGGATCCTGAATACCGACTTTCCATGCAGAACCATCTGGCTTGGAACCCAGCACATGCGCATTGCCCCCCAGATTGATCACGGCACTCTCAATACCATAACGTTTCATGACTTCCATAACTCTTCCGGATGTGTAGCCTTTGGCGATTCCACCCAGGTCAATTTCCATCCCTTCCGGAAGGGTAATGGATGATACACCGTTGTCCTCCGTCAGACTGATCCTGCCGGCATTCACCAGTGCAAGTTTTGCAGCCAGATCTTCCTTCGAAGGAACGGCAAAATCACCGGTAGTAAATCCCCAGAGCTGCATCACCGGATAAATACTGATATCAAAAGCACCCTGTGTACTCTGATAAATAGCGAGGGCACGTTTTACCAGATAGTCCGTATCCTCAGACAGTGTACCGCCCCCATTTTGATTGATCTGCGCCACTTCACTGTTCGCATCTCCGGTAGACAGCAGTGCATCCAGTCTCTGGATCTCCGCTATCCCGGCTTCCACCGCCTCTTTTGCATTCTCACCGTAAGCAGTCAATGTCATATAAGTATCCATGGCAAATACTTCACTAGTGTACTCCGCATTGCTGTTTTTTGTTGTTTTATGATCTGACGCCGCTTCACTCTGTACCGATCCTGTGTCCGCATCAGCCCGGTTTATACCGCAGCCTCCCAGCAGGAAACAGACCAGTGCACCGCACAGCAGCATCATCCAGATTTTTTTCTTCATCTGCGATTATCCTCCGTACTTTCAGATCTTTTATATTCTCCTTACCCACCGCTTAGTACTCTATGCACTTGATGCGGAGAGATGCTTATTCTGTGTTCGAATTAGCACAGGCTAACGTATATTCTATTACATCCACATTTGTTATGCAAGAACTTTTATTGAATATTTTTTATCATCAACTGCATACTGTAACAAAATATTATGCTCTCTCGCGCAATTTCGCAAGCAGTTTTTTCTCCCTTCTGGAAATCTGTACCTGCGTGGTACCCATGATTTTTGCCACCTCGGACTGCGTTTTTTCCTCCACATAACGCAGATAGATCAGCTGTTGCTCTTTCGCTTCCAGTGTATCCAGCAGCTGTTCCAGAAACAGATGGTCGGTACGTTCTTCAATCTCGTTATGCCGGTCACAGATCTGTTCCCCCAATGTGATTTCTTTCCCCTGATTGCCCGGAATCGACCGGTACAGAGAGTCCACTTCTGTATTTGCTGCCAGCGACTGCACAATTTCTTCCTTCCGGATGCCTGTCTTTTCTGAGAGTTCTTCCAGTGTTGGCTCCCGCCCCACCGTATTCTGCCAGTCTGCTTCTGCCTTTCGAACTTTCCACGCAGTCTCCTTCAGAGAACGACTGACTTTCAGCATGCCATCATCCCGCAGATAACGACGAATCTCACCGATGATGAGTGGGATAATGTATTATAGTGGAAATTTTGAAATTTCCTTTATCCAATAGGGTAATTATCTTGAATAAGATATATGAAATTTTACACGCAAGAAGATGTATCTCCTTGCGATGTATTAACTATAGAAATGTAATTTACTGTCGTGTCAAAAGATCATTATACTCAATTTCAACATAATCATTCGATATTTTGATCTTCTTGATATATTCACGTACAGTCTTTTGTCTTTCATTGAAAGACATGAACTCCCAGCTGTCAGCAACACTTTTGAATGCTTTCGCTCTTGCTGCCATATCTTTAGCTCTTGTGTTCTTTAAGGTGTACTGTTCAATCTGTGTATTCAGATTTTCCAGTTCCTTGTTAATCTCACCAATCGTCTCCAACAGGACATTGTTATTGGTATCAGATGCATATAAATTATACAAAGATTTCAGCTTTCCTTCAAGAACTGTTTTTCTCTGGTTCATGGCTTCAAATCCCTTTTGATTTTGCTGTTCTGATTTTCCCTCAATTATTTCATACTCTTTTGATAATTTCAACATATCATTAACAACAACTTCTTCAACTTCAGCTGCATCTAACTTTCCATTCTGGCAATTAGGATTTTTAACCAGGTGCGGTTTGCTATGATCTAAAGAGTAACAGTAAATCATCACTCTACCACCGCTCCATTTTTGATAACGCATCTTCGCACCACATAATCCACAATATATTAAGCCTGTTAGTAAATACTGTGATTTATGAGAAGTTGCTCTTGTTCTTGTTTTTCGCAATTCCTGAACTTCATCAAATAATTTTTTATCAACTATTGGTTCGTGAAGACCATCAACGATTTCCTTATTATATTTGAGCTTTCCAATGTATGTCACCCTGGATAACATATCGGACACTTGCTTGTCTCCTTTTAGGTCAAACATCTTTGCCAGTGCATACGTGGAATAGCCTTCCTTATATAATTCAAAAATCTTTTTGACTGTTTCTGCATCTTTATTTGGTATAAGAACATCATCGCCATTATTATAATCATAACCAAACGGCGGTTTCGTACCACGCCATTTTCCGGTTTTGATTCTCTCTGTAATTCCCATTTGTGTACGTTCACGAATATTTTCTCGTTCATACTGAGCAAATACAGATAAAATACCTACCATAGCTTTTCCATATGGTGTTGTTGTATCAAAATTTTCATTTAATGAAATAAATCCAACACCATTTGCCTCAAACACATCTTCCAGAAGATAAATCGTGTCTTTCTGACTTCTGGACAAACGGTCAAGTTTAACAACTACAACAGATTCAACTTTGCCTTCTTGAATTTCTTTAATAAGACGTTTCATCTCCGGTCGGTTCAGATTACTTCCCGAATAACCACCATCAATGTACAGATCATAATTATCAATCTCCTGATAATTACAATACTTTTCAAGTTTCTCTGTCTGAGCACCTACTGAATATCCTTCTTCAAACTGAACATTTGTAGAAACTCTGATATACAATCCTGTTTTTTTATTATTTGAGGTATCCTTTCCGATTCTTATGTTTCTCACCTCTATCTTTCCTCCTCTCAAGTACACTATACCATCCTTCTGAAGAAATTTCAACTTATTTTATATTCTAATATAAGTTATGCGAAATTTCTTTTTTCAGATGCTTCGATTTTAATATTATCAACTGCTCCCATCTCTTTATTCATCTGATATAATATCTGACGAACCACTGGGGAATCCAATCTGAATCTTTCTAAATCTTTATCTTCAATCACATTACCATTTGCGTCATATCTTCTTACAATTTTTAATGCCATCGCAATCCCTCCCTTTATAAATCATATTCAATCGTCTCTAAAAAATCACCAGAACCGCTCGTCCTGTATTGCCATTCTTTTGTGTTATCTACATTTAATGATGTCATTTTCTGTTGAATTGTCGAAAGTAGAAATATCAGTTCCCGCTTTCGTTCATTCCCATCTGAATCCGTACTGCTTTCAGTACCCGATCCAGGCTCCACTTGTTCACTCTTCCGCATTTCTCAATAATACATTTCGTAGAAATGCTCATAACCTGTTCAGCCAGTGCCAGGCTTCCTTTTCGGATTCCCGTCATATCATATTTGCTGATAAATACATGCGTTGGCAAATACCGTTTCTTATAAATTCTTGATGTCAGCGGAACTACCGTTATGACTGAACTGTATGTATTGGCTTTATTATTGCTCACTACGATCACCGGTCTTACTCCACCCTGAACCGAAGTTGTCGGGAACATACCGA
>ENA-OOWO01000285-OOWO01000285.1-human-gut-metagenome-genome-assembly--contig:-NODE-285-length-33676-cov-25.409476_pt1 | contig 33676 bp, 30 predicted proteins | sample MGYA00241579_ERZ501327 | MGnify/ENA primary metagenome ERZ501327 (study PRJEB25962, sample SAMEA2042836) | human gut metagenome | biome: human gut; feature: human-associated habitat; material: faeces...
AACCGGACACTTTCATAGCTGTTTACCCAGCCTTGCAGGGAACAGACGCCCCACGTGTCCATATCTTCAAAAACGCTGCGGTCTATTTGGCTGATTGGCTCGCCAAAAACTACTATCATTGTCTGAAAGTCCGGCTTGTCCTCCAGCAGCCGCAAATGGTGCAACGTGCCGAACTCGTCAGACTTGCGCCCCCATGCCCAATCCTCCGTGTAGAAATCATCGCCCCACTGGTGCGGGTGGTCGAAACGCACTTTCACGTTTACCGAATATTCGTTTTCTTCCGTGTCCTCGATAACGCCCGTTACCATCATGCCCGTAAAAATGCACTCGCAACGCTTGCCGATTAGGTCTTTGCTTACTTCTGTCGTTTTCATGTCCTCAAAATTTTATGGGTTATTACTCCGTTTTTTCTTCTCTATCCATTCGTTACGCCTGCGGCGGCATTCTGCCAGCGTCTTAGCCACTGTCGAAAACAGTTCCCCGTCCGTATGGCGGTAATCGTATTGGTAGAATGTCCGTCCCCTGAATGCGCCCGAACGGAATTTCACGAACTTTTCTTCTCCCGGTGTTTGGGTGATGCTCACCCCGTTTCTGTTCAATGATTGCATGATATTCTGTTTTTTATTCGTCATATACTTAATAGGGAAAGTAACAGCAGGAAAAGCAGAGCCACGCACAACGCATAAAACACCGACAGGCAGACCCGGAACAGGAAACAGGCGGTACGAAATACAAGATATGCCGTTACCGCCGTGATTGCTCCGGCTGTGCAGGCGAGCCGCCACACAAGGCAGAACAATAACACCCGCAGGATGATTTTATAAATGCTTTTCCGTTTCATCGTTTCTCTGTTTATGCGGGCAGGGCTTTTAACCCCGCCCGAATGGTCGTTTAAGCCGCCCGGAATACAAACCCGTCATCAAACCAGTAGTCGCACATGAACAAATCACGGGCAAACTGTTTGTAGTCGAAATAGTTTTTTGCGAACTCCGGCAGGTCGTAACATTCTTCCACGATTTGGTAGGCGAAATCTTCTTCATCGTCATATTGTCCCTGATATTCATCCTGAAAGTCCCGTACAAGGTCGTCCGCATCTTCCTCGCTCAAATCATGGCTTTTGTAGTTGCACCACACGAAAAAGGCTTCCTGCTCGGTGTCGCCCAACTGCTCCACCGCATCCCGCAGGGTGAAGAAGTTCTCGGAAATCCAGCTTTCGCCGATTAACCCCTCCGGCACGTTCTCCCAGTCCTGAAACATAAACTCGGCATCTTCCTCGTCCTTGTGAAGTTCCCGGCAGGCTTCGTAAAACTCTTCCTTGTCCGCGTAATCCGACAAGTCCAGCCACGCGCCGAACAGTGAACCGTTGTTATACTTGCCATAAGTGCCTACATAAACGCTCGCTTCTGATAATGTTGCTGTTTCCATATCGCTGTAATTTTTTAAGTTTTTAATTTTTATGCGGATTCGAGAGGTGAGGGAGTTGAAGTTTCACTGAACTTTTTTCCTATTTCCCGTAAATCCGACCTTTTTTTTATGCGTCTTCCGGTCGGGTCGGTCGTTTTCGTTTCACATAGGCAGGTTTGCGAAGTGTCCAGAGCGGGCAAGGTTTCGGCAAAAAATACCTCGCAACGAATGTCGCAGGGAAGATTTTTTGCACGAACCTACGGCTTGACCTTTCCGGCTCGTAAGGACACGTAGCTACCTTTGCCTATTGAAATGATAAAAACGACCTCCCGGCTGGGGGACAGCGTAAGGGGAGGGTTTACCGAAAGGGAAACGGGATAAAAGTTCTTGTTCCATTTTATCTGATAGGGAACACTTTACAAAGCGGGCGGGAAAGGCAAGGGTGTCGGAAGCCCGTCTTTCGATACGCTTGTGCGGGGTTCCGAAGGCTCTTTTCACGAAAAACAGTCAGCCATGCCCCGCACGGCTGGTGTTTCGGGGAATGTGCCGGTGGAAAGGGATATAAAAAAAGCGGGTAGCCCGGTGGACTGCCCGCAAGATAAATGGAAACTACTTATTGAAATACAGCATATTAAACAGTATTTCGTTACCAAAATCGTTACCTGTCTGTTTCCGGTTCGTCATAGGTAACGAATCCGATTCTGCGGCGTTGCTTCTGCTCTTGGGACTGGCTCAAAAGCTGGGTCAATGCCTGATAGATGTCGTTGAACTGCGCATCGGTACTGGCTTCCAGTTCCTCGATGCGTTTCAACAGTTCCTCATACCCTGCGACCATCTGACGCATAAGGACAAATGCCCGCATGATGGAAATGTTCACCTCGATGGCGGTCTGGCTGCGCAAGACGGATGAAAGCATGGCTACGCCTTGTTCGGTGAAAGCCATAGGCAAGGCTGCGCCAAAGTTATAATCCGGGGGTATCACATTTTGTGACACCCCTATGGACAACAACAAGTTAGCTTCCTCTTTCGAGAGGACAAACATAAAGTCGGACGGGAAACGCCCGATGTTACGTTTGACCGCCTGTTTCAAAGCTCGTGTTTCCACTTGGTAGAGTTCCGCCAAATGGAAGTCAAGCATCACCCGGCAACCCCTGACTTCAAAGATTTTGTTTTGAATGACCTGCAAATCCATAAACTTTAAGATTCTATTGTGATTAAACGCTTGTTTTCCTTTCATTCAACCTTTGGGCGAACACATCCATGTCGGCACTCAGTTTCGTGTCGATGATTTTAGCGTAAATTTGTGTAGTTCTGATGTTTGTATGTCCCAACATCTTGGAAACGCTCTCAATGGGTACGCCGTAACTGATACTGAGGGTCGCAAAACTATGGCGGGCAACATGATAGGTGATTTTCTTGTTTATGCCGCACACCGTTGCAATTTCCTTCAAGTAATCGTTCATCTTCTGGTTGCTGATTATCGGGAGAATTTTGCCGTCAGGCAATTTCCCGTCATACTTCTGTAAGATGGCTTTGGGAATATCCAACAGGCGGATATTGGATGTTACGTTTGTCTTGTGCCTTTTCTTGATTATCCACAGGTTGCCGTCAAAAGAAACCTTTATGTTCTCTGCCCGCAACTCGCACACATCCACATACGACAAACCCGTGTAGCAGCTAAAAATGAACATATCACGCACCTGTTCCAGCCGCTTGCTGGCAAATGTTTTCTGATAGATGCGGTCTAACTCGTCCTGTTCGAGATACCCTCTTTCCACATACTCGAACTTCAACTTGTATGCCCCGAAAGGATTAAAGTTTATCAAGCCCAGATTGTGGGCGAACAGCACAACGGTTCTGAAACGCTGCACAAACTTCATGGCGGTGTTGTGGGTACATGGATAATTCTCACGGATGAACAGGTAGAAGCCCTCGATGAACACCACGTTTATCTCCCGGAAGCTGATGTCCTCCACATGGTAGTTCGTGCGGATATATTCGGCAAGACGGTTCTTTGTAAGTTCGTACCGGGTGTATGTCCGGTGTGTGGCGGTCTTTCCCACTTTCAGCGCATACTGCTCGTTATGCTGTGCGAACACTTGCAAGAGGGTCTTAGCTTTTTCCTCTTTGCCTAAAAAGGTGTTGCGTACCTTTTCAGCGGTAACATAACCGTCCCTTTCCAGTATGGTCTGGTAGTGCTTGTACAGGGTGGCTTTGATACCGTCCAGCATTTCATTCATGCGGGTAAACTCCGCTCCACGTCCGGACACCTTTCCCGTCTTGGCTTGCCAGTTCTTGGGATTGACTTCAAGTTTGGTGTTGAACTGTGCCAGTTTCCCGTCAATGGTAATACGTGCCATAATAGGCATATTACCGTTCTTTTTTACCTTGTCCCGCTTCAAGAAGAACAATACTCGGAATGTCGATTTCATACCTCATTTTTTAAGTTACAAAACTACTTTTATTAACTCATAATGAGATAAATGCAGGGTCGCCAAATCCCGACAGTGTTCCGCCAATTTCCGACAAATCGTACCCCCTTTTTTGAAAAATTTGTCGGGGGTACGAATTGGGTACTAATTTTTGTCCGTCAATGCCCTCTTTTTGGCGGTCAAGGTCGCCAAAGGACAATAAAAAAAGTCCCACAAAATATTGATTTTGTAGGACTTGTCTTTTTGTTGTCGCCTTTTGGCTTTTCTTTTCGTGATCCGCCTGGGGTTTTCACCGTAGCGGTCTATATCTTTGATTTATAAGCTCTTGTAAACCTTAAAAAATTGTACCGTAACGAATTAGTAACGATTTATAGGAACGCTTGTTGTCAGTGAGATGCATTCGTTTGTCAGCCGTTCTCTGATGCCGCAAAGATAGAGCATTACTTTTTATTTTCCAAACATTTGATTATTAAATCTTTAAAAAAGATCCCCAGTGCAAGGGGCGAACCTATATATATGGATAGGTTTGCCCCTTGCACCGGGCGGATGCTGCATCAGTCCTACAGCCTTGCCGTCCGCCTCGATACCACCGTTTATGTGAAGCGGTTCCCCCTCCTTTTTCGCTGAACCGAAAAAATCATGGTGTAGTACACGTATAGTATCCCATGCGCTGCCTTTTATTGTTATTCTTTTGCAGCAAACATTAAAAATTAAGTTTGTTATGGAAGTTATTACATTTGAAAGTGAAGCGTATAAAGCGCTTGTAGGGAAGATTGAAAAAATCGCCGGGTATGTAGCCGAAGCGCAGCTGCCTTCGGAAGAAAAAAAGGAGGCTTGGCTGGACAGCAACCAACTGGCGGAAGCGTTGGGGATCAGTACACGTACATTGCAACGCCTGAGGGATGAAAACCTGATCAGCTACTCCATGCTGCGTGGACGGTGTATGTACAAGCTGTCGGAGGTCGAACGCTGTCTGGAAGAGCGTACCATTCGGTGCAAGCCTCAAACATTGGAGGATTTTCGCAAGAACTACCTAACGAGAACCGGCAATGATAAGAAAGGATGATATACTGAAAATGACGGAAAAGGGCATTTCCGTATTCCGCTATTACCTGCCGGTGGACTTCAAGGTGGGAAAGAACTTCCTGAACCCTTTTTATAAGGATACGAAGGCTTCGTGCAATATTTATTACGAACGCAAGGCCGGTGTATTTAAAATGAAGGATTTCGGGAATGAGGATTATTCGGGGGACTGCTTTGAACTGGTGGGCAGGCTGAACGGCCTTAGCTGCAAGGAGCCTAAAGAGTTTGTCGAGATCATGGAAATGATAAACCGCGATCTGCATTTGGGGCTGTCCGCACATGAGGAATATCATGTGAGCCATAGCAAAGTACCCCAAAAGAGTGAAGTGGTATCGGAAGAACCGAAAGCGAAAAGCGTCCGGCCTTATACTGTCGTGCAAAAGCCCTTTACGGCTGCGGAACTTGCCTTTTGGGGTAAATCGGGAATCGGGGAAAATGTTCTGAAAGCGTATCGGACGGTGTCGCTGAAGAAGTTCAGCAGCGAGAACCAGGAAAGGAAGCCTTTTTCCTGCATGACAAGCGTCGATGAACCGATGTTCGGATATATGGGGAAACAGCATATCAAGGTTTACCGTCCGTGTTCACAAATGCGGTTCCTGTACGCCGGTGATTTTGGCGACAACTACTGTTTCGGGCTGGAGCAGCTGCCGGCAAAGGGTGATCTGCTCTTTATCACAGGTGGGGAAAAGGACGTAATGAGTCTGGCGGCACACGGCTTCCATGCGATCTGTTTCAATTCGGAAACGGCTTTTATCCCTGCGGCTGTCATACACCGGCTTTCATTCCGGTTCAAACATATCATCCTCCTCTATGATGTGGACAGTACCGGGCTGAAAAGCTCGGCGAAGCGTGAAGAGGAGCTGAAGGAATATGGGGTTAAACGATTGTTGCTCCCGCTTGCCGGTACAAAGACGGAAAAGGATGTATCGGATTACTTCATGCTGGGGAACAGCCATGAGGATTTGATAAAGCTTTTTCTGGACTATCTGGAAACCTTATACAGCGAAACCATGTCGGCATTGAAATCCTGCGAGGTGGATTTCAACAACCCGCCTCCCATTGCACAGATGATCGTATCGGTAAATGACGTGCCTCTCGGAACTCAAGGCAACCTGCTTTGTATCACCGGCGGAGAAGGCACGGGAAAAAGTAACTATGTGGCGGCACTGATTGCCGGTGCTATCCGTCCCACCGGAACGGATGTGGATGCGCTGGGCGTTACGCTCCACGAAAACGGCAGGAACAAGGCGGTACTGTTCTATGACACGGAACAGAGCGAAGTACAGCTGTATAAGAATATCAGCAACCTGCTGCGGCGATGCGGACGTGAGGCGATGCCGGAATGGTTCAAGGCGTATTGTCTTACGGGAATGAGCCGGAAAGAACGCCTGCTTTCCATTATCCAGAGCTTGGACAAGTACCATTATCAATACGGCGGTGTTCATCTGGTGGTGATAGACGGGATTGCGGATTTGATAAAATGCGCCAACGATGAAGCGGAGAGCATAGCCGTCGTGGAAGAACTGTACCGGCTGGCCGGTATCTACAAGACGTGTATCGTTACGGTACTGCATTTTATCCCCAACGGGCTGAAGCTGAGGGGACACTTGGGAAGCGAGTTGCAGCGGAAGGCTGCGGCAATCCTTTCCATAGAGAAGGACAGCGATCCGGCCATATCGGTGGTGAAGGCTCTGAAAGTAAGGGATGGAAGTCCGCTGGATGTGCCTATCATGCAGTTTTCGTGGGATAAGGAAAAGGCCATGCACGTCTATCTGGGCGAAAAGCCGAAAGAGGAAAAGGACAAGCGCAAAGAGGATGAGCTTGTAGCGGTGGCCAAAGAGGTATTCAGCCGGAGGCGCTTTGTTACTTATGTGGAGCTTGCGGAAGAAATCCAGTCGATACTGGAAGTGAAAGAGCGTACGGCGAAAAGCTACATCAGGTTCATGCGTGAGAAAGAAATCATTCTGAAATCATCCGATAACCAGAGCTATTATGTTATCGGGAACTTTTAAGGAGGAAAGCGTATGTTAGTAGATAAAACGGAATTTGAAGCATGGATGGAACGTATCATGGGTGAGCTGTACCGCATCTCACGGAAGCTGGACAAGGCGGAAACGAGGGAAAAGCACCTGAACTACCTGAACGGAGAGCGTCTGTACGACAATCAGGAAGTATGCCTGTTGTTGCGCATCAGCAAACGCACGCTGCAACGATACCGGAATAACGGGGTGTTGAAGTTCTATTCGATATATCACAAGACATATTACAAGGAGTCGGACTTGCACGAGTTCATCCGCAACAACTTCGACGAGAACGAGATAAAACGGCAGGCACGTGAGGACAAACTGTCCGAGAGCTATCCGCTGCCGAAAGAATAAGTCCATGTTTTTGCTTTGTACCGGTGAAACTACTGCCGTGAGGCAGGAAATCCCAAACTGCGTATTGGTGTTTGTCATGGCAATGACTTCATACAGTTGTGAAACAGGATGAAGTTTCTTTTCTTGTTCGAATGGTGATACTCCAAAGGACAGCGGTCCGGAGGGGTATCATTTTTTATGTGTACACCTAAAAATATTCCAGTTTCGTGGCGTAAAAACCGGAATATGAAAAGTTAATTCCCTCAATACTCAAGTATCTATCATGATTCTGCAAAAAAAGAAAAATACATTCATAAGAAGAATCCAAAGGTTTTTTCCTAATTTTGCAATTATGAATATAAGTTGGTCTGAAATAAAGCCTTATGAGAACGAGCTGCCTACTAACTACGCAGATAGAATAGGCAGGTTATATACTGATACTGTTACTGCTGCTTTCAAGAAAAGTAACGGTCAGTTTTTCACACCGGTATCTATCGCCTATTTTATGGGTAAACAAATAAGTGTGAATAAGGATTCTGTCTCCGTATTAGATCCGGGATGTGGAACTGCCATATTATCATGTGCCATGATTGAGAATCTGGTTTTGCAATCAAAAGTAAAACAGATAGAGTTGGTTACATACGAAACCGATGAAAATCTTATACCGGGATTACAAAAAGTTCTGGAATATATAACAATATGGGGGATGCGCCATAATGTCCGGATTGATTGCCGTTCATATTGTGAGGACTTTATTTTATCCAATTATTCAGTATTATATTCTGATACGATTTATGGCAGGGCTGAGAGTTTGCAGAAATATGATTTGATCATATCCAATCCTCCCTATTTCAAGCTTTCCAAAGAGGATAAACGGGTGAAAGCGGCTCAATGCATTATAGACGGACAGCCTAATATATACTCTATATTTATGGCCATATCAGCTTTATTGCTTGCGGAACAAGGTCAGATGATTTATATAACCCCAAGAAGTTTCACTTCGGGAAGATATTTCCGTTTGTTCCGTAATTTCCTGTTTAAGCATATACAGATAGATTTTGTCCACCTTTTCAATACCCGGAAAGATACGTTTTCCAAAGATAATGTGCTTCAGGAAACAATTATAATGAAATGTTCCCCTAAAAAGGGGGCAGATTATAATGTCGTTTTATCATACAGTGAGGGGCTTTCCGACTTGGTCACTCCTGCAATCAAAGAAGTACAGCGGAAAGAAATCATTGACCTTACCTCAAAAGAATTGATATTGCATTTGCCGGTCAGCCTTGAAGACGAGAAAATTATCAGGCTGTTCAAATCATGGGATGGCAACCTGAATAAATATCATATCCAGATTTCCACCGGCCCGGTTGTGGCTTTTCGCTCAAAGGAACAATTATGTGAAACCTCCGGAGAAGGAACTGCAGCACTATATTGGTTGCATAACGTAGTAAAGATGTTGGCTGATCATCCTGTCGTAAAGGAAGGAAAACCTCAATTCATCCATATAAATGAAATGTCTGTATCCACCTTGTTACCTAACAAGAATTATGTTCTGTTGCGACGTTTCAGCTCCAAAGACGATAATAGCCGGTTAATTGCCGCACCTTATTTTGGAAACATGACTTCCTGCGCACATGTAGGAATCGAAAACAAACTGAACTATATCTATCGTCCCAAAGGACACTTGAACCGTATGGAGGTAATGGGGATAGCCGCCTTGTTGAATAGTGACTTGTTCGATAATTATTTCAGAACATTCAATGGAAATGTAAATGTCAGTGCTACGGAATTGAGGGAGATGCCCATGCCTCCCCTTGAAGTCATTGAAAGTATCGGAAAAGACCTGATTGCCATGAATGATTATTCTATGGTGAACGTAAATAAGATTGTAAACAAATATTTTATGTAATATGAGCAAAATAAGTGATGCACAAGATATATTGTCAGTGTTGAGTTTGCCTCCGGCGCAGCAGAATGAAATATCCGCTTTGACTTTACTTGCATTATGCGGATTAAAGGAGGAAGACAACTGGGCGGATGCCACCCGCGAGAGCTTAAAAATAAGCAAGGATATTATGGCATTTGTCAATGAGAACTATAAAAAAGAGCAGCCGTATGCCCCAAATACACGGGAAACTTTCAGACGGCAGGTACTTCATCAGTTCTTGCAGGCACGTATCGTAGATTATAACCCGGATAATCCGGCTTTACCGGTGAACAGTCCAAACGCCCATTACAAACTGACAGAAGAAGCCTATGAAACAATAAAATCATACAATACCCAAGAATGGGAAATAAAATCCCAAAACTTTAATGATGCGGTAGGGCGATTGATTGAAGAGTATGAGAAAAGCCGTGAGATGGAAATGATACCGGTTACTATTGAAGGTATGGAGTTTAAACTGTCTCCGGGCAAGCATAATGAAGTACAGGCGGCGGTCATTAATGAGTTTGCACCCCGTTTTGCGGCAGGCGCAAAAGTCCTTTATATCGGTGATACTGCCAATAAAGACCTTTATTGTAACAAGGAGCTTTTAAAAGAAATTGGCATTCCAATCACAGAACACAGCAAACTGCCGGATATTGTCATTTATGACGGTAATAAAGAGTGGCTATTCCTAATCGAAGTGGTTACTTCGCATGGGCCGGTATCTCCCAAACGTGTAATCGAACTGGAAGATTTCACGAAAGAATGCAAAGCGGGGAAAGTATATGTTACCGCTTTTCCTGACAGAACCGAGTTCAAGAAACATGTGGCTGATATTGCATGGGAAACCGAAGTTTGGATAGCGGAAAATCCAGATCACATGATTCATTTTAATGGAGACAGATTTATAGGGCCGAGATAGTAAGTCTGCTCCGAGAATAGTGGAATTTCACATTTGATTCATGATTTCTGAAATTTTACCGCAGTAAAGTTTACAACGGTAAAATTTCGGTTATATGTATAGTATAAACCCCACTCCGCCAGCTTCCCAAGAAACAGCGGAGTGGGGTTGTCTTTATGGCTTCGGTTACAGGAGCTATAACTTCAGTTTGGGTTTGGTTTTTTCGGGCTGGTCAAGATCGGGATCGTCCTTGTTGCCCGACTTGGGGACACCTCCGATGACGAGCTTGCCGCCGAACGCTTCCATTGCCTCTTTGATGCTGATGCTTTTGGGCATTTTACTTATTTTGGGTGGCGTCAAGAAACTAATTTAGCATAATACGGTATCGTAAATGAGTTGAAATGTTAAGCATTTACTCTTTTTTGGTTTTCAGTGCTTTAATCATATTATATTCTCAAAATTATTAGTAACTTTGCTATTACTTACAAAATTTACCGCTGTAAATTTTACAGTAGTAAATTTTGTAACAGTGAAATCGAACATAAAAAGATAAGGATATGAAATTCTACAATAGAGAAAAAGAGTTAGCATCATTGGAAAAGGTTCGCCAAGTATCCTTTTCTGTGCATTCCCAAATGACTGTCCTTACCGGTCGGCGACGTATCGGCAAGACCAGTCTTATATTCAAGAGTTGCGAGGATACTCCTACGGTGTACTTGTTTGTCAGCCGAAGCAATGAAGCAGATCTCTGTTTACGATTTACTTCCGAGATCCGGCAGGCACTTGATATTTATGTACCGGAACTTACCAACTTTGCAGAAATGTTCCGCTTCTTAATGGATTTGGGAACACGGATGGAATATAATCTGGTTATAGACGAATTTCAGGAGTTCTATTACATAAATCAAGAGATTTACAGTTTGATGCAGGATACTTGGGATCGACTGAGGAAACAGAGTCATGTCAATCTTATCGTGAGCGGTTCGGTCTATACCCTTATGAATAAAATCTTTAGGGATTCAAAAGAACCGCTGTATGGTCGTGCCGACAGTATCATGAAGTTAGCTCCTTTTACTACTTCCGTATTGAAAGAAATCATATCGGATCATAAGGCCGACTATACTAAAGATGACTTGTTGGCACTCTATACCTTTACCGGTGGTGTCCCAAAGTATATCGAGCAATTTATGGACAATGGATGTACAAGCATGGAAAGTATGGTCGATTTCATGTTGCAACCCGATTCATCCTTTCTGACTGAAGGACAGGCTTTGCTGATACAGGAGTTCGGAAAAAAATACGGTAATTACTTTTCTATCTTATCAGCAATCTCCAATGGTAAGAACACCCTACCGGAAATGGAAGCGGTTATGGGTGGAATGAGTCTGGGCGGACAATTGAAGAGATTGGAGGAAGATTATGATCTGGTAAAGAAGAAACGGCCCATACTCTCCAAAGAGGGTTCCCAAACCGTCCGTTATGAAGTTTTGGATATGTTTTTACGTTTCTGGTTCCGGTATTTTATCAAGTATCAAAATTATATAGAGATACAGAATTTTGAACGCCTGGCAGATATTATAAAAAAGGATTATCCGACATTCTCCGGTTTAGCTTTGGAAATGTATTTCCGCCAACAGATGATGGAAAGCAAGGAATTTGCAGATATAGGCTCTTGGTGGCAAGGAAAGAATAATAAAGAACAGGATGAAATAGATATTGTCGGACTATATGCGGAAGAGAAAAAAGCTCTGGTAGCAGAGGTGAAAAGACAATCCAAAAATTTCAAGCCGGATTTGTTTGCACTCAAAGTAGAGGAATTACGGAAGAAAGTCTTGTTTAAGTATGAGATAGAGAGCAGATTGTTTTCTATGGAAGATATGTAGATGTAAATTCTATTTAAACATTATGATTACCAAAATTGATATTGAAAGATTTGGATTATTTTCAAATTATTGCTGGAAACAACATATTGGAACAGAGAATAATCATATTTTTAGTAAAATGAATATTATATATGGACGAAATTATTCAGGTAAAACTACTTTATCTCGAATATTTCGCTGTATAGAAATGAAGCAGTTACACAATAATTATCATAATGGCATTTTCACTATAACTACTGATAATTCAACTATAACTAATACAAATTTAGTTTGTTCTGATAAAGTAAGAGTGTATAATACAGACTTTGTCAGAGAAAATCTAAGTTGGCTAAGTAATGAAGAAGGCGACATAAAACCGTTTACATTATTGGGTTCTAACAATGTAAAGGCCGAGAAAAGAATAACTGAAATTAATGAAGTGTTAGGTGGTATAGATGCGAAAAAAGGGTTACTTTATCGGAAGTGGCAAATAGAAGAAAACTTGCAAAAAAGAAAACAACAATTTGCTAAAGCTAAAGAAAAGATTCAGACATTACTAACCAATAAAGCTAATAGAGAGATAAAAGTAAACAATTACTATGTAAAACAAGGTACTAATTATAATATTAAAACAATTCAATCGGAAATTGATGAAATTATAGATTCTGAAAAGAGTTTTATAATAGATGAAAAAGAGAAGGCCATTCGCAAAAAGAGAATTGACGAATCTGTAAAGCAGGAAATAGCACTATTACCTATAACAAAGCCACATCTCTCGGAATATATAAAGGAGGTTCAAGAGCTTCTAAAACGTAAGATCGTTTTAACGCAAACACTTGAAGAGTTAGTAACTAATACTCTATTGCAAAAATGGGTGGATAAAGGGCGTGTGCTTAATAAGAATAGAGAAACTTGTGCTTTTTGTGGAGGAATTATTACACCTGATCGTTGGAAGTTATTAGATGCCCATTTTAGCAAGGAATCAGAGGAACTAAAAAAAAGTATTGAAGAACTGCTTGACAAACTTGAAAGATCCAAGAAATCACTTGATGGCTTTCTCGAAACAAGAGGAGTAAAACAGGAAAATATTTATGAGATTTTCCAAGATGAGTACAATCAATATTACAAAGAATGGACTCTATATATAGACCAATACAGAGATACAATAGACCTTCTTATTTCTCAATTACAAGAGAGATATAATGATATATTCACTCCAAGGGAAATAAACACTATCGTTGATTGCTCGGAGAATATCATTGAAATAATTAACCACTTCAATTCTTTATTGCAGAAAAACAAAAATAAATCTTCTACTATTACAAAAGATAAAGATATTTATCGAAAAGAATTAAGATACTCTGAAATACAATCTTTTATTAATACAATTGAGTATAAAAAGATTTGTAAGGATTGGAAAAACGAAGAAAAATGCATCAATAGCGAGGAAAAAAAACTTGATGATTTGATAAAGACTATTGAAGAGTTAAGACAAGAAAAGCAAACAAAAGAATTAGAAGCAAAAGATGAAGGAGAAGCTGCCAAAAGAATAAATGAACATTTATCAGATTTTTTCGGACATGATAGTTTAACTTTGGAGCCAGCACTTATCACTGAATCTAATACACCTTTAACGAGATTTATAATAAAAAGAGGTGAAAAAGAAGCTCACAATTTGAGTGAAGGTGAATGCAGCCTAATTTCTTTCTGCTATTTTATTGCAAAAATAGAAGATGAATTGAATGGGGCGGATCATGATAAACTGATAATATATATTGATGATCCTATTTCCAGTCTTGATAATAATCATATCTTTTTTATGTATAGTCTTATTGAAACTATTGTTGCAAAAAAAGGGCAATATGGAAATTATTTATTTCTACACATAATTTAGATTTCTTAAAGTATTTAAAGAGATTAACCTCACCAATGGATGTAAACAGAAAACCTTTAGTTCAATATTTTTTAATTGAGAAACGAAAAAAAATGAGTGAGGCAATTAGTTGCTTAAAATTGATGCCTTCTTATTTAAAAGATTATGTAACCGAATATAATTTTTTGTTTCATGAAATTTATAATATGGCAAAAGGTACAACTAAAGGTGATAAAGCAAAGATGATAGAAAATCAATACACCCATTTTTACAATCTACCCAATAATATGCGAAAGTTTTTAGAGTGCTATTTATATTATAGATATCCTAATACTGATAACCCTTTGGCTAATTTGGATAAATTATTTGACAATCACATTCCTTGTTTAGTAAATAGAGTGATCAATGAATATTCCCATTTAGCATGGGGAAATAGGGGAACCTTACCAGTTGATGTTAATGAAGCAGAAAAAGTAGCAAAACATATTTTATATATTATAAGAGAAAAAGACAATGAACATTATTGTGCATTATGTGACAGCATAAAGGTTGATCCAAATATTGATTTAGAGTAAAAATAGAAGCGTCCCACTATGCTTTTGGAACGCTTCTATTTTTATAACTTCAGCTTGGGTTTGGGCTTTTCGGGCCGGTCAGGATCGGGATCGTCCTTGTTGCCGGACTTGGGGATGCCTCCGATGACGAGCTTGCCGCCAAGCGCTCCCATTGCCTCTTTGATGCTGATGCTTTTGGGCATTCCGCTTAGTTTGGGCGGAGTGCGCTGCCTGTCGGCGAGGAAGTCGGGCATCCGGTGGACATAAGGCTCGGCAGGGGGCGTGTCCTGTGTGGGGACACTGCCCGGTGAGGAACTGCCGGGCGGAGCATCGGCGACGGGTATGCCGGCGGCGGGGGCGTTATCCTGTCCGTAGGGCGTTACCGGTTGGGAGGGCACGACTTCGATCACTCCGTCGGTGCTTTTTTCCTGCGCATCCACTGATTTGAGGGAGAGCAGGATCTTGCGGTCGAGAGCGGCAAGGTCGGCCTTGAGCTGCTTCAGCTCGTCCTCCTTTTTCCAGACTTCCCCGACGACCTGTTCCAGGACGGGGAGTTCCTTCTCAATGGCTTCGTTGTCCCTCGTGTATTTCTCTATCAGGCGGGGGATGCTGTCGAAGGCGTTGATGAAGTTCTGGCAGGCGGTTTTCGGATCGACCGCCAAGCGGCCGTTGTTATAGTTGTAGAGGAAGTTGCCTTCGCCACGCACGAAGAAACGGTTCTCGCAGAAGTCCAGACCGTCCTTGACGGTGGTGTCGGTCTTGACAACGATGTCGAAGCCATAGAGCGAGCCGATGACTTTCGGCTGGCCGTGCGTGCGTTCCCTGTCCTCTATCTCGTGGAGCTTGGCGGCAATCACTTTCGGATCATCGCCTGCCACGCCGTCAACCTTCAAGGGGTTGAGCCTGTTGCCCTCCTTGTCGTACTGCATACGGCTCTCGATGGCGGCCTTGTCCTTCCTGACACGGGCGATGATGTCATCGTTGCTTGCCCGGTTCGCCAGGAAAGTTTCCAGTTTGATGCGTGATTCCCCCTTGCCACGCTGGAAGGCCTTGCGCTCCCCTTCCATGCCGGCAATCCGCTTCTCCAACCGTGCCTTGTCGAGCAGGTCGGTATTTCCGGAAAGCACCGCCACGTACTCTGAGAAAGGTATGCCTCCCTTCTCGTCCATGCCTCCCTCGTCGATGGTACGGCAACCCATGTTGTTCTGCTTGAGCTGGGTGATGAAAAGCTGCTTGTTGTAAAGCAGGTTGAACTTGTAGCTGTCAAGCGACTTCTCCACTGCGTAGATTATCACGTCCACCTTGTTGTCCGCATAGAGCTTGGCCACCTCGTTGCCCTTGCGGATGCCCCGGCCGTCCCGCTGCTGCAAGTCCGAAGGCCGCCACGGTGCGTCGAGATGATGGATGGCGACACACCGCTTCTGGGCGTTGACTCCCGTGCCCAGCATTTCAGTAGAGCCGAAGAGAACACGTATCTTCCCCTCGTTCATCGCCTCGATCATCGCCTTGCGCTTCTTCTCGGTCTTGGCTTCCTGAATGAAACGTATCTGGTCTTCGGGGATGCCGTGATCCTCCACCAGCTTGCGCTTGATCTCGCTGTACGGATTCCACTGGTCGGGCTTGTAGGTTCCCAAGTCCGAGAAAACGAACTGAGTGCCTTTATGCCCGGCGTATTTATTGTAATACTTCGCAATCATATCGGCGCAATGGGTGGCCTTGTTGTCCTTGTCATCGCCGTAGGAGAGCGGATCGATGAGCCGCATGTCGAGCGACATCTTCCGGGCGTAGTCGGTGGCGATGAGCATCTTCGCCTTCTCTTCCCTCTCGTTCAGTGGCGGGCGGCCCAGTACGGTGGCATTGCCGGTCTTGGCGAACTCGATGAGCTTCTGTATGAACTCCCTCTGGTCGGGCGTCGGGGGTATGTTGTGCAGTATCTCGTTCTTCTCCGGACGGTCGATGCCGATGTCGGCTGCGGTACGGAAGTCGGTGATCTCGGAATAGAACGAAGCGAGTTCCGGAACCTTGATGAAGTAGCGGAAACGCTCTTTCTGCACCACCTCGTTGGTGACGGAGAACTCGTAATCGACGGACTTCCGGGCAAACACCGCCGCCCATGCGTCAAAGGAGTTGATCCCCTGACGCTCCAATTCCCGGGGGCGCAGGTACTTGAAGAGCAGGTACAGCTCGGTCAGCGAGTTGGAAATGGTGGTTCCCGACAGGAAGGTGGCTCCCAGGTCCTTGCCGGTGCGCTGCTGGATGGTGCGCAGGGCGAAGAGCATGTTGAGCGCACGCTGGCTGCCCTCGCTGTTGCCCAGACCTGCCACACGGTCGTGCCGGGTGGTGAACATCAGGTTCTTGAACCGGTGCGACTCATCGACAAAGAGGTGGTCGATGCCCATGCGCTTGAAGTCCGCCACGTCGTCCTTGCGGGTTTCGATCTCGTGGAGCAGCTCTTTCAGCCTGACCTCAAGGTTCATCTTGCGTTTCTCCATGCCCTTGATCTGTGCGTTGCTCACTTCCGCACCCTGCTGGTAGAGGACTTCGAGGTTCTCTTCCACACTGTCCAGTTCCTGTTGCAGGATGTCACGCTGGATTTCGGGGGACTGCGGTATCATGCCGAACTGCTCGTGCGAGAGGATGATGGCGTCCCAGTCGTTGTTCTTCATCCGGTGGAAAATCTCGACACGGCGCTCCGGCGTGAAGTCCTCCTTGCCGGGATAGAGGACTTTGGCGTTCGGGTAGGCGGTGGCGAAGGTCTGTGCGATCTCGTGGATGTTCGCCTTCAGGCCGGTGATAAGGGGCTTGTTCGCCAGTCCCAGACGCTTCATCTCGTAGGCGGCACAGCACATGATGAGCGTCTTGCCGCCACCCACCTCGTGATCGGCGATCCCCCCTCCGTTCTGCTTGAGCATCCAGATGCAGTCCTTCTGGCTGGGATACAGGTCGGGAATGCCCAGCCCCTTGAGGTCAAGACCGGGAAAGCTCTGGTGCGAGCCGTCGTACTTGGGACGGACGAAGCAGTTGAACTTGCGGTTGTACATGTCCGCCATTTTCCGCTTGAACTCCGGCGACTGTTCCATGAGCCAGTCGGAGAAGCCGTTACGGATCTCGTCAATCTTGCTGTTGGCAAGTAGGGTAACCTCCGGATCACGTATCTTCATTTCCTTGCCCGTCTTGTCCAATACGGTCTTGGTGATGTTGGGCGTGGTGTTGTGGATGGCATGGCGCATAAGGGCGATGCCGTTGAAGATGCGGCTTTCCGAACGCACCGAATATTGGTTCATGATGCGTGGGGAGGTCATGTCGGCCTTGATGCTGTACTCGTCGTTGCTGGCGGTATAACGGACGGACACGTCCGTGTCGAACAGCCATGAGGCGTAGCGGCTGTACACTCCCGCCGGTATCCAACGCTCGCCGAAATTGAAATCCAGATCCTCGAAAGGTATGGGCGTGGGCAGCGACTGCCGCAGGGCTTCGAGGGAAATACGTGCCTCGCCGTTGTCGGGATGCGACTGCAAATATTCCTCGATGTGTTCGGCCTTGGCCATGACGTTGCCGGAAATGAAACGGTCGGCAATCTCGTAGTTCTTCGAGAGGGGATTGTAAAATATCCGTCCACGCAGTTCCTCCAACAAGTCAGATTGCGATTTGTCGGTCAGGGACTCCATGTACGCCATGTCCACGTTGCCGTACTTGTTGAGCGAGGCGGTGAGTGCCTCGTGCACGTCATCGGTATGGGTGATCTCGTTGATGTTGTACGAGACGGGATGGTCGAAGATGTCGGCCTTGACCGCCCGGCCGTCGATGTAACGTTCCAGCGACAATATCTCACGGTTGCCCGCATCCATGCGGAACAGGTCGATGTTCTTCCTGTCGTTCAGATTGCCGAACTGACGGATGAAGTCATCGTAAAGAGTGTTGAGCATGGTACGCAACGCCGGATTTGCGGCATGGGCGGCCGCCTCGTTTTCGTACAGATGATGGTAGGTGTCACGTATCTCGATGTAGAGCGACGCACGGCGTCGCTGGCGTTCGGGCAGATCCAACGGGTTGAATACCGGTGCGGCCCCGCCAATGGCGGAGAGGTAGCCTATCTGCCCGTCATCGTCCACAAGGGAGCCGTTGCGGTGGTGTCCCTGCAGGCAGGCCGGATAAGGACGGGGCTTCATGCGTTCCTGCCGTGCGGCCTCTTCCTCCTGCCGGCGGCGTTCCTGTTCCTGCCGTTCCCGCTCCTGCCGCTCTTTCTCTTGAGGAGTCGGTTCGGCCGGGGCGGGATGTTGTTCCAACGGTGGCATATCGAAAAGGGACAACTGCCCGGAGTCCTTCTTCGTGCTCCTTGTTTTCCTTTTCCTGACCTGTGAACGCTCCTCTTGTGTGAAGCCGAAAAGGTCGTACAGGGACATGACCGGCTCCGGCGTGGTCTTTGCGGCGGTTGGCCGGGCATCCGTTGAGGGCTGCTCCGGCGTGAGAGTCCGACGCTCCACCTGTATCGTCTGTCGATCCGTAGAAGTGGAATGTCCGTTCATGTTACCGGACCGGTTGATTTCCCGCACCTGTGCGATGCGTTGCTGCATGGTTTCCGCCGGACGGCTCACCAGATTGCGGAACTCCTGCACGGGTGAATGGCGGAGATACAAGTCCAGATCGAGCTGTTCCGAGAGGTTGCGGTCAAGGAAATACTTCATGTCGGCGGCGATGGCTTCCATACCCCCGTCATGCAGGTAGATGCGTGCCGGCTTGCCGTAGGGATCGGTACCGACATGGCCACGTGTATGCACGATGGCGGCGGTATGCTCGAAATACTCGTTCTGCGTTGTCCCGTCGGCCTGCGTGCCGACTTCCACGAAAGACCGTTCGAGTGACGTATATTCCCTTTGGGAAAGCGTGTCCTTCTGCAAGATGATCAGGTCGCTGCCCACCTCCGTACCGGCATAGTCGGTAAAGAGGTTGTTGGGCAGGCGGACAGCCGATAACAGCCGGGATCGGTTCATCAGGTATTGCCTTACGGGATAGGCCATAGCGGAGTTCATCACCCCCTGTGAGGTGATGAAGGCGAGGACGCCTCCCTCACGGACGGCATCCAGCCCTTTGGCGAAGAAATAGTTGTGCAGGCTGTTCAGCGCAAAACGCCTCGCCGTGCCGTTGTCGAAGGAGGGATCGAAAACACGTATGTCACCGAAGGGGATGTTGCTGCTCACCACGTCGAAATAGCCGTTGCGGTGCGGGGGCAACTCCTCGAAGCCCTTGATATTGACCTGCGCTTCGGGATGGAGCCGGGCAAGGATGCGGCCGGTAAGCAAATCCTTTTCATAGGCAACAATTTCGGGAGTGTTGCCGGATGCGGAGTGGCATTGCGGTCGGAAGGCCGAGACAAAATTGCCGGTTCCCGATGAAGGATCGAGAAAACGGCCGGGCGACACTCCGTGTTCGCCCAAAGAAGAGGCAATGGCATTGACAATCGCCGGCGGCGTGTAGAAAGCGGTAAAGGTGGATGCCTTCACGCTTTCCACCAGCCTCCTGTACTCACGCTCGTCAGCGGCCCCGTCACGCAGGACGTTGTGAAGTTCCGTAATCAGGGGGAACAGTTCACGGTCGGCCTGTGTCCAGCGGAGTATGTCGGTGAGTTTCCCGAAAGGGGAAAGAACCGCCTTGATACCTCCGAACCCGGAGTAGGCGGCGAGTATGCCCGCTTCCTCCGGTGTGGCGGTGCGCTGTTCCTTCTCCAAACGGAACATCAGCCGGATTGCCTCTATATTGTCCCTGAGATGCGCCTTTTTATTATAAGCCATTCTCTTCCAACCAGATTACAACCGTACCTGTCAGCTCGTCATAGAGCTGCCCGAACTCCGGGCTGAACATGAAATCATCCGAGATCGTATAGCCGGCGAAGACCTTCCGGCATTCGGGAAGCAGCTGCAAGGCCACGCTGCGTGCGCTGCCTTCGGGGACTTCGGCGGCGAACTCGTTCCAGAGGACGGTAACCAGCGTGTCCAGAGGAGAGAAATGCAACCCCTGAAAAAGCAGGGCGTTCGCCTGTTGTGCCGCATCGTCGTAGGTCAGGCCGGAACGGACGGCTGCGCTGAAGGCTTCGGCGGCCTGCTCGCTGCGGGTGGCGACAAAAGACTCGTCATCCGCCAAATCGGGATGCGACTCACGCAGGAAGGACAACAGGGTAAGACGGTAGTAAGACAATTCATCCGGTTCTTCCGCTACGGATACCGGCACGTTGGATTTATTCTGATTCATATAATTATCGGATTATTAAGTGATACAATTCCGGACGGGTTATCTCTTCCTGCCGCTTTTTTCTCCCTGCGGTTTCCTGTCCGGGAAGGAATAGCCTACGGTAAAATCGGGATTAAGCACCAGTGCGGCATCGAAGCTCCTGCCCTCACGGTTCCTGAAGCCTTTGACAAGAGGGGTGCGGCCTGTGGTCACCAGCCCGACAATCTGTTTGTCGGTCAACACCTTGCCTCCCTTGTTGCGGAACAGGGTGAATCCGCAATCGACATCGGCGCATTTGGCGACCTTGTCGAAGAACAGGATGCGGCTCTTCTTGCATTTGGGACAGGTGCATTGCTCCCCTGAAGGAGCGACATCGAGGGTGGCGGCCAGCAGTTCGGCAACGATCTGTGCGGTATAGACCTCTATGTCCCGGCGGAAAGAGGGCGCATCGGCCTCTCCAGTTTCTATTTTGGCGAGGGTATCCTCCCACGCCGCTGTCATTTCGACATCGGCAATCTTCTTGTCCTTTACCGTATCGTAAACCGCCAGTCCTTTTTCGGTGGGCACAAGGTTCTTCTTGTCCCGGCGTATATAGTTACGGGCGAACAATGTCTCGATAACGGCCGCACGGGTGGCCGGAGTTCCGATACCGGCCTCCCGGATTGCGGTACGCAGCTGCCCGTCGCCGATCTCCCTGCCGCAATGCTCCATAGCGGAGAGCAGCGAACTCTCGGTATGCAGCGGTTTGGGTTTGGTCTGCTTCTCCACCGTTTCGGAAGCGAGCAGCGGCAGGGTTTCATCCGTCTGTAACTCCGGCAATGTGGTTTCCTCCACCTCCTCTTCCGGTTCGCCACGCACGGCACGCCAACCGGCGGATTTGACGACCGCCCCCTTGAGGGTGAATATCTCACCGCCTGCGGACAAGGCAACTTCGGTCATTTCCTTGACGCAATGCGGGGAGAAGGCTTCGAGCAGGCGTGCGGCAACCATTTCGTAGATAGCCCGCTCGTCCTGCGACAGACCTTCGGGCAGGTTCTCGGTAACGAGCAGCGCATGGTGGTCGGTGACTTTGGCATCATCGACCGGACGGCGGTTGAGCGGTGTGTCCCGCAAAGCGGATGCGATGGCGGCGAAGCGTGGATATTGTTGCAAGAGCGTTATGCGTGAGGGAATCTCCTCGAAGACATCTTCGGATATATAACGGCTGCCGGTACGCGGATAACTTAGCACCTTCTTCTCATACAGGCTTTGCGCAAGCGTGAGCGTCTTGTCGGCCGAGAAGTCCAGTTTGCCGTTTGCCTCTTTCTGCAAGGCGGTCAGGTCATAGAGCAGCGGCGGTTCCTGAACGGCTTCCCTGCGCTCTACGGAACTGACGGCAAGCATACCGCCGTCCTCTACCTCACGTAGCCCGGCAGTGGCCGTTTCAAGGTCATCGAAGCGGTTCCGTGACAGTGCGGAGAAGGCGATGCCGTCCTTGGCCGCCGAAACCTTTATCTGGAAATACTTCCGGGGTACGAACTGTTTGTTCTCCCGGTATCGTGAGCAGATCATCGCCAATGTGGGTGTCTGCACCCGTCCCAAAGAGAACACGCCCTGCCCGGCGGCAAGGCTGAGCGCCTGAGAACTGTTGATGCCCACGAGCCAGTCCGCCTCGCTGCGGGCCTTGGCGGAGAGGTAAAGATTGTCGTAAAGGCTTCCCTCCCTGAGATTCCGCAACCCCTCACGGATGGCCTTGTCGGTGAGCGAGGAGATCCACAGACGGACAAAGGGTTTGGTACAGCCGAGATAGTTGTACACGTAACGGAAAATCAACTCTCCCTCACGACCTGCGTCGGTGGCGACGATGATGGACTCGCACCTGTCGAACAGCTCCCGGAGCACTTCCAGCTGCCTGACCACTCCGGGATCGTCCTTGTACACCTTACCCTCCCGCACCTGACGGGGTACAAGCCTGAACTCCTGCGGCAATATGGGGAGGTGTTCCCGGCGGAAGCCGGAAAAGCCGTAGCTTTCGGGCATGGCAAGACCGACCAGATGCCCGAATGCCCATGTTACGGCATATCCGTCCCCCGTTAGATACCCGTCTTTCCGTTGGCGTGCGCCCACTACGGACGCTATGCCCTGTGCCACGCTGGGCTTTTCTGCAATGATAACTTTCATATAATTATTGTATTATTCATGTGAATGATCAGATGGATACCCCTTTCTTATCGGCTTTCTGTACCGGGCGGTTCCGGCTGACGGCGTTTGCCGGCTTCGTTCCGTCCTGACGGACGGCCGCCTGCTGCGACTGTTCCTGTTTCTTGCTCTTGTCCGGGTTCCATTTGAAGAAATCGAACTTCGCCCGCTCGTGGTTGACACGGACGAAAGCACTGAACAGGTTCCCCTCGTTGTCGGTCATGTCCTTGATGTAGGTCGCCTTGCCCTGTGCCAGTGATGCCTGCTGTTCTTCGGTAAGGTCTTTACCCTTCAGCCGTGCGGGGATTACCAGCCCACGCTCCTGCTGCCGGTTCTGTTCCTGTTCCTGAGCTGCGGTCTGCTCCTGCCGGCGGGCGATTCCCTTGAAGTCATAGTCGAATCCGCCCTTGCACGCATTGAACTGCAAACGTGCATCATAATGACGCTGCTTTTTCTCCGACCACATGTTTTCGACAAGGACGGACTCGCCGTTTGCGATGCGTTTTCTCTGTTCGTCGGTCAACGCCGTGCCGTTCACCTCTGCGGGAATGGTTATCCCGCTGACCGGTATGTGATGGAGCCGGTTGGTCTTGGGATTGAGCGATACCAGACACGGCTCACGCACGCCTCCGGCCAGTTCGAGTTCCACCACGCAACCCGCATTGCCTTTTTCCAGCAGGTTCTGTTTCACTTCGGGAGTGAACTCCACGTTGAAATACGGCGTGTCCAGTTCCAGATAACGCTTGCAACATTCGATCTCGTTCCGGAGCGTACCGTCGGGATTCTCCGCCAGACGGATGCAGGCGGGAGTTTCAAACTCTATCCCCTCGATAACGGTTTTCAGGGTGAGTACGGCGGATTCGTTGCCGTTGAGCAACCGTCTGAGCCCCGGTTCTCCTAACGTTTCGGGTGTTACCCCCATGCGCTCAAGCTGCTGCCAGTCCACCTGTTCCATACTCCAGCGGGTGGATTGCTCCGTTCCGCCCCCGCCGGACTGCTGTTGTGCCTGCTGCCGGCTCTGTACGTACTGTTCCGTGTCAAGACGGTATTCGTCCAGCAAGGCAGAATTACTTTCGGGCTGCTTGAACAGGCCGACAAGCTCCTTGGCGGAGGCAAGCAAGTCTGCCGGAAGGTGATAGAAGCGGAAGTCGGACGGCCGCTCGAACTGTCGTTTCATGTTGAGGAAGAACGTTTCGAGTATAGACACGTTGCGGTCTATCCGCATGAACTGATCCGAAGGCTTTGCCCCTGCCAACGGTCTGGTCTTGAGTCCCCCTTCGGGTTCGATGTCCTCCACCACGTGCGGGGTGTTGCCTTCGGCGGCGTTGGTCACCACCAATACCTCGTCTTTCAGATCTTTCAGTTTTTTGTCCATAAAGTGAATGAGTTTAATTGTGATACAATCAGGTTAATTGCGGCACGAAAGTAGAGGTAAGAGGCTATGGCGCAAAGGGAAAGGAGGGAATGGGGAACGAGTGGCTACGGGATGGCATGAAGTGGCCTGCCGGCAAGAAAGAATGACGTTCCGATACAAAAACTTCAAAATAAAAAGCGTACCTTCGCAACAAGAAACATAAAAAAGGACAATCCGATATGATTACCAACCGGGAAGAAGTGATAGACAAGGCATTCAAGGTGTTTTTGAGGATGAATTACGAGAAAGCGAGTATCAGCACGCTGGCAAAAGCCTGCGGGGTGGTAAAGACAGGGGTGGTATATTATTTTCCCCACAAACTCGATCTGTTCATGGCGGTAGCGGACAAGTATGCCATACAGATGCAGACACCGGCCAACAAGTTTGCCGGGCCGACGGAAACGCTGGCAGGATTTATAGAGCAGTATGTGGCAGGAGTGAGTACGGCCATGAACCGTATCATCAAACAGGTGCGATGCTGTGCGGACGACAATGAATGCTGTCCCAACTTCTACTATTTCCATTTTCTTTCCCAAGTGAGGATGTATTATCCCGGAGCCCGTGAGAAAATAGAAGAAATATTCCGCAAGGAACACGAGTTATGGAGAACAGTCATACAGAAGGCAAAGGATAGCGGTGAAATAAAGCAAGATACGGATGTGAAAAAGACCGCTCCGCTGTTCCGCCAAGTGTTTCTGGGCATGTCCTACGAGCAATCGTTCCTGAACGGTCTGGACGTAGAAGAATTGAAGGAGAAGTTCGATTGTCTGTACTCGCTCCTGAAAGCCTGACTCCTTTTTTAGCAATATTTAAAAGACTCCGATAAAAATATTTTCTGAACAACCGTTCAGATTTCAATACTTTGCTTTATCTTTGAGGCATGAAGCAACAGCCAGAGATATGGACAAGGTACAGAAGCAACGGTCAAACATCGTCCTGTACAGGGAAAAAAAGGACGGTGAACAGTACATACGGATAGAGTATGCAGGCGATCCGGCAATAGCCCTACTGCTCGCCCAAGATACGGACGTGGAAAAGACGGACAACGGTTCCGCCTACATGACGGCTGCCGCCTTTAAACTGCCGGATTTCTACGACCGCTATTCTCCCCACGCTTACATAGATTACAGCCGGGTGTACGTACGGCATCCCAAACCACAGCGGACATACGTATTGCCGGAAGGCTATCTGGAACTGCTGGAACAGAAGCGGTACAGTCCCTCGACCGTGAAAACCTACCGTGCCTATTTCAGCGACTTCATGGAATACCACAAGGGACGGAGCATCGACCGCCTGAAAGTGGCGGACATCAACAAGTATATCCTCTATCTCGTAAACGAGAAGAAAATCTCCGTTTCGCAGCAGAACATGCGCATCAACGCAATCAAGTTCTATTACGAGCAGGTGAAAGGCGGCAAACGGCAATATTACGGCGGCATCACACGGGCCAAAGAGTACAAGACGTTACCCGAAGTGCTGAGCCGGGACGAGGTCAAACGTATCCTCTCCTGTCTGACGAACCGGAAACATCACTGCATGGTTTCCCTGATCTATTCCGCCGGTCTGAGAAGGAGCGAACTGCTGAACCTCACCCTACAGGACATTGTCAGTGAACGGATGCTGGTACGCATCATGGGCAAGGGTAAGAAATGCCGTTACTCGCTGTTGTCGGAAAAGGTGCTGCACGAGCTTCGGGAATATTTCAAGGAATACCGTCCGAAGAAATGGCTGTTCGAGGGCGATACTCCCGGCGAGCAATACTCGGCAAGCGCACTGGTGAAAGTGCTGAAAGAAGCCGCACAGCGTGCCGGCATCAAGCATCGTGTACACGTACATATGCTGCGTCATTCCTTTGCCACTCATCTACTGGAGCAAGGGACAGACCTTAGAACCATACAGGAATTGCTGGGCCACAATGATATAAAGACGACGAGCATTTATCTTCATGTGACGAGTGCCCATAAGTCGAGCATACCCAATCCGCTTGATTCGCTGGATGATTCGTAGGGTGCAGTTATTAGAGATTAGGAAACACACCTGTCGAGTGTCGGTTATCAAAATGAAAGATACCAAACGAGTGTTTTTACAAATAACATTAGCTGTAAAAAGACAAAGAATATGAAACAGAAAAACTATATAATTAAATTGTTGCTGAAAACATGGTTGGGTATATTATGCTTCAGTTTGTTATGTACCTTTTGTGCCGTATGGTTATTGTTTCAAAATACAAAACAATCATCATATGATAATATAAACATTGTTTATGAAGGGATCTTTTTAACTTGGGCTATAATTGGAGTAATAATGTTTTCAGTTGGGACATTCACATTGTTTCTGAACTACTTCCCAGTAATCAGATATAATAATATATATAGTTTTTTGTCATTTTTTCTTGTACCCATGTTGCTTATTTTATTGTGTGGCACAGAAATACTTTGTTTATGGACTGTTAAAATACCATTTATCGTCTGTTTATCTGGTGCATATCTATTGTTCCGAAACAAAATAAAGAATACAGCTAACAACGCAGGATAACGGTAAACCGTTCCCTGCTGAACCATTAGCAACAATATAATCAACAAATATGGAACGAATAAGAATAACATCGGATTCTCCGGGATATATCAAGGTTTCGGACATAGGCAAGGATTTGAGAAATTTTTCGAGAATAATAGAAACGAAATATAGTGAAATAGACTTTGATTTCTTATTTTGTTTTAGGGCATTATATTCCACTGTAGGTATTAGGTCGAAAGTGAGATATGAAAAAGATGTTAATATGTTGGGTATGGATTTAATAATGTCACTAGATGAATTTAATCCGTACAAAGAGAATGTATCTATGCAGCGGAGAATAATGGGGAAACACTTCTTCCCATTTTTCTCTGCTAACATACATAAATACATATATAAACTTCCCGTTCTCAAATCAGTAGAAAAAGAATTAGTAGAGGATATGCGCTTATTCCTTGTCGAAAACTTATGGCTACCAAACGAAAACGGACAATATAGACTATCTGTAATAGAAACTTCGTCTTATGAACATTGCATAAAGTTGTTTGGCAATCCGAAAGAGAAAAAATTTGCAGACAATGAACAAGGTATAAAAGTTCAAGATATAACTTGGATAATAGACGATGTTAAAAGCGAATTGTCTGCAACATATTTGTTGATTGATAAAAAATGGCAATTACAAAAATATCAGGTGAGAATTAAAGAGGTTGCTAACAACGCAGGATAACGGCAAGCCGTTCCCTGCTGAACCATTATCTATAACAAAAGCAATAAGAATGGAAAATTTAGAACAATATTGGGAGCAATCCTTTTCCCCTATTGGACGTAAGTTTACAGAAATTCGTCCCAATTATCAAGATATGGGGGAAACAGACAGTATGGTCGCCGCATTATATTGGCTGGAACTTGAAATGTATAATGGTGGATTTCTTCAATTCTTCTGTAATTGGGGATATGATGCTTATTTGCTTGCAATCAAAGGACTGGGAGCAATTAACGCAACATATACAGAACAACTTCTTATACAGGCATACGGCATCATCCAAAGATTAGAAAATGACAGCCAATTACAAGAGCTATGGAATATTCCCAAACATTTGACAGAGAACGAAATCACCAAGTTGAATAAAATAGACGAGGAATATTGGGAAGATAAGGAAAATATTATGCGGCTTATGCTTCTAAAATTCCATTCTGATTCAGTTGAAAATATAGATAACAAAGCGTGATAACGCTTGACAGCGTTCCCCGCTTAGCCATTAACATCAAAAAGCAGTGTACCATATATGGAATTAAGAGATAAACTTTTTACGGAAGAACAGTATATAAAGCAATTGGCTAAGTATTATTGTCGAATAGAAAAACTTAATAGTATGATAGAACAATCAGAAAAAGATGGAGATGAGATTAGTCCTGATTTGTATGGACGTTTATTTGATTGTAGAGTTTATACTATCGTAACGATGTATTCTATGGGGGAGAATTTAGAATTTATAAAATCCAATTATATTTCGACAATCAATGTTTTAGAAAAATGCTGGACTCCGTATGGCTATTATGTTCAGATGTTATGGCTGCTTTCAATAGGTATCATGTTGGAGTATGATAATAATGTCATTCACAAACTCCGTGTACTTATAGACATGAAAGAAGTTAAAGATCGTGTTTATGATGTATTGCTGAATTACCGTTTCCCGGAACGGAAGGAAATGGCGGATTGCGTGTTTGACGCTATGCCTTATCGGGCAATCTTGGAAGTGTCGGATTTGGCTAAAACAAACAAGACACAGGCGACAAAGCGATTGGAAAAGTATCTCAAAAGGGAATGGTATCGTGGACATTCCGATTGCGCTTGGCATGACGACCACAAATATGGTCTAATACATGACGGATATTGGTGTTTTGAGAGCGGTGCATTGGTCAAGGTTTTGGGGCTGGATGATAGCAGCCTGAAAGGGTTGCCGTATTATCCATACGATATGGTACACTGGAATGAGAATAAAATATGATGTTAACGAAGCGTGATAACGCCTTACAGCGTTCCCCGCTAAACCATTAATAGTAACATGAATATGACAAAAATAGAATTGAATCCCTTAAAGGGAATACATATCGCACAAGTTGGAACAATAGAATTTGGAATGACTGCCAACGAAGTGAAAGAGATATTAGGACAGCCTGAGCAAGAAGATGATTCCCAATTGTACTATTGTTCTGAAGAGCTTCGTTTGGATTTCAATTCTCAAAAATGTTTGGAGTTTATTGAAATTATATCAGGTCCATATCCAAAAGCCATAGAGCCAATATTATATGATGTCAATCCTTTTGTGTTATTGGCAAATGAGTTGGTGGATTTACTGACACAAAAGAATGGATATGATATTGACTATTCAGAAGTTCCTGTATGTTATGCTTTCAGAAGTATTTCTGTTGGCATATTCCGAGAGTTTTCAGAAGAAACAACGCAACAAAGCATAAAGGAAGCTAAGGAAAACGGAGTATATGAAGATGAAAAGTTATGGCTTTTAAATGATTTGGAGAAAAGCAAACATTTTTGGACTATTGGCATAGGAATGAAAGGCTATTATGAGTAATTTACTATTAACGAGCCAAGTTAACTGCTAAACGCAGCTCCTTGTCAAACCATTAATAATAGATAATTATAACGTTCAAAAAACATATATAAAGGCGCAATTATGGATGATGTAACAAAAAAAACGATTGAAGAACTCGTTCTAAATTTTATTTCAGAAATGAATGAATGGGAAAAATTTTGCAACAACTTAAAAAAAGAAAATACTCAATTATCATGGAATGAAAAACAGGATATGATGAAACAAAAGGTAGCTTCTATATTCATCAAATATTGTACAAATAAAGAACGAAAAATGAGTCGTCCGAATGCTTTATCATGGGGAAGTGAAGGAAGTTACATTTATGATTCTAAAGAGGAAAAAATAGTTGACATACAAGAAAGTAGAAAGAATAGATTTATTGTAATAACACAAAATGACAACAAATATCTACAGTATGTAATTGTCAAAAAGGATAATAAATACTTGATAGATAGTAAAAAAAGAAGATTTTTGAACGAAGATAAATGGTACGTGGATTATTTGTAAGTCTAATAAACTCTATTATTAACAAGAAAAGATAACCCCTGAACGGAGTTCCTTTTCAACCCATTAGCTGTAATTATATGACATGAAAATCTATGAGAATAAAATATTGAGAATACTTGGATTTATTTTTATTTGGATTTATGTATTCGGTGTGGGCATTTGCTTTGCTGCAAAATGGTATGCTATTGGAATATCGGGAGCTATCTTATTGGTTGTTTGGTTGAATTCCGGACTTATTGGTGATACTATTTATAAATATAGAGTAAAACAGGCTACAAAACAAATAAAAAGGCATGGAATACAATTATTTGTTGATTTAAACCAATGTGAAGTCACTACACAGAAATGGAATACCAAGAAATCAAGGATGCAAGAGCCTATCTTTCGGATATTCCATACATGGGAAATCCAATTTTGGAATGGTGTCAGTGGCTATTTATTCCCTGACATTTATCATAGTGAACAAATTGTGTCCACTACAATATGCACCGTAACGTACACAACCAAATACAATGGAAAGACAAAAACATTTCGCAGTGATGCAATCTTGAAGGAAAAAGTTTCATTGGAAATGCTATTGCAACACTATGGAATGACAACGATTTACATAAATCCGAAGAATGACAATCAATATTATTTTGATTTGGATTTTCTAAAATAGATACAGCTAACAACGCAGGATAACGGCAAGCCGTTCCCTGCTGAACCATTAGCGAAAACATATCAAAATGAAACGAATAGAATTATTTTGGAACATATTATACTATTGTACTTATGCACTTTTGTATAAGTGCTTCCGTGCAATTGACTTGTTCCGTTTGATTGACAATAAATACACACGGAAGTTTTATAAGAAAGAAAATATCTTTTGGCAATCATTGGATATTGTGAAGCGAACAGAAGAAAGAGAAAAGGATTTTTCCCCTTTTATTCTTATGCAAGCCAGTGGGGGAACTTGTATTTTCATGATAATGCTAATTCTTACTATTTTGAACGTGGTAATGGCAATAACACATATTTCTTGGTATGGTATTATGTTTCGTGACGTTAGTAACTTCATTATTAGTTTTTTACTTCTTGTTCTCTTGCTTTATGTTCCAAATCAAGTATTCCTATTTAGGAGCGATAAGTATATCTCCTATTTCAAACAATTCAGGAAAGAGCGTACTAATAAATATCTAAAATGCTATTTTTTATCCTATATACTGGCTTTGATTGCTTGTTCTTTTAGTTTCATTTTGATAGAACTAACAAAGGATAGAATAGAATATTTCGCTAACAACGCAGGATAACGGACAAGCCGTTCCCTGCTGAACCATTACCGATAATAATAAAACAAAGAAAATATGAATGAACAATATGCCAAATGTATTCCATTTGATAAGAATGTAAAAGGCAGGATTGGTGGCAATCCACCTAAATGTATAGAAGGACAAATCCCCAGCGATTATAAATTCTATGCAACATTGGTACATCCTGAAAAGGAAAACGTCATGCTTTCTATCATCATTCACCAAGATTATGATACTCTTATTGACAATAACATATATCCTTCAATAGCAGTAAAAGTAATAGAACATGAATTTTCTGAAATTGGTAATTGCACAGAAAAACGAAATACCAACTTAGGGATGTGTTCTATTAGTGAATATTCAGAAGATAAGGATAGTGAAAATATACTTGTAAAAATAGGTGGAACTCCTATCCTTATTCAAGATGAAGAAAGCTATTATAAAGAATTAGAGGAATATGGTTTTCTTTTTTTCTTGTCAATAGACGAAGACGGATATAGTGAAGATGTTACTATCGGCAGTTATCCTTTCGGATATGGTGCTTTGTATTTGTATAAGCACTGTACAACCAATGAAATAATCGCAGGATTTTGGCAATGTTCATAAAAATATATCGGTAACATGCACCTGTTCCGCCTAACGGCGGCAAGCTGCAACCCATTACTAACAATAGTGCAAATGATAGACATTATTTCAAAATCAAGAATAAACAACATTCCTCTTGACATCAGTAGAGAGGAATTATTAAAATTGGACTATTCCGCAGAGCAATTCCGAATATGTTTTAGTCAAAACAACCAGTTTGTAAGAAGCATATCTGTTATTGTTACTGATGTCTTTCGGATAGACGGGGAGTTAGTAGAGTTAAGCCAAATAACGGAATGGTATCGTAAAGAAAATCCATTTGTAGATGGTAACACCTGTATCTTTCCTAATAAGAACTTGGCTATTTGGAACAGCAATGGAGTATTTGAAATCACGTTATATTCTAATCGAGAAAAATCATTATATGAGAGGTCATTAACCAACCTTTCAACATATAATGCATATTCTGAAATAAAGTACCTGCCAGATGTTTTATCTCTTAAACCTTATATTGGTTTAGATATACTTGAATTAGGTTGTAATACTGAAACAGCACACAAAATACTGGGAAAACCGTTAGAAACAGTGCAACGTAAGACAGGCGCATTTGGTAATGGAGCGTACTTTGAGGAGTATCACAATTTGATTTTACGTTACGATGATGATACCTTGACGGAAATTCATTTTACGGATATACCAAATATTTATTATGATGAAATGAATTTAGCTGCTCCTAAAGTGTTATCCGTTCTTAAAAAAAGATACAACATTATCCCTAAGTGGTCTTATTCTGTCATACCGGAACTTGGCATAGCCTTAGGAGAGAGTGAAATTTTTATCTATTCTGAAAGAATTAAAGATTTATGGCTTAACTCTAAAAGACCTATAACAAGTTGGTAAGTGTGATTTTGAAATATAAGTTAGTAACAAGGAAAGATAACCCCTGAACGGTGTTCCTTTCTAAGCCATTAGCGAAAACATATCAAAATGAAACGGATAGAATTGTTTATGAATATGCTATACTATTGCAATTATATGATTGTTTATAAGGTACAAAAAGGTTTTGATTGGCTTGTCTTCTCTATACTGGACAATACATGTACACGAAAGTTCTGTAAAAGCAATGGTTACTGGGAATATGTAAACAGGTTTAAACAAAACTATAATAAAATGATGTGGTGTTCTGAAAATAAAAAGAAGCCGCCTGGTCGCATTCTTAGTATGGCAGACAAGGGAATTATTTTCTTTCTTTGCATTAACGTACTTACAATGCTAAATGTCATAGCAATGATAACAGTTACAGGAGCCTGTGACCTGTTCAATAATGAAATAGTGTGGGGATTATTATTAATCGTTGGCGGTTTTATTATATATTTTACTCACAATGTCTTTATAGATAGGAAAGATAAATATGTTACCTATTTCAAGAAGTTCGGGAAACAGAAATTCTTGAAGCTATTTATTTGGTATGTGCTATCTTACGGTATGGCTATAGCTTGTTACTGTTTCAGCTTAAAGCATATTTTGATATTTCTTAAATAACAGGAAGAATATTTCGCTAACAACGCAGGATAACGGACAAGCCGTTCCCTGCTGAACCATTACTAACAATAGTGCGATGAATAAAACCGTCCAATCCATATTATCATTGACAGCTTTCAGTGCTTTACTGATAGTTATAACATTATTTTGTGGTGGCTTAGGTTTTGGTCGTTTGTTCGAGATATATGGCATTATGGAATATTGTTTTTTAGGTTTACTTCTAATTATAGATGTATTGCTAATCTACAAGGTCTATAAACTATATGCAATGCAACCTAAAGCGATAGTGTTATTGTTGGGCTTGGAATGTTGCTCTATTCTTTTGTGGATTGCCTTTATCTGTATAGACCAAAGTTTATTAGATTGGCAAATTACAAACTTCATATTGCAAGCTGTCAATTTAGACGGCTT
>ENA-OOWO01000364-OOWO01000364.1-human-gut-metagenome-genome-assembly--contig:-NODE-364-length-30201-cov-17.821369_pt1 | contig 30201 bp, 30 predicted proteins | sample MGYA00241579_ERZ501327 | MGnify/ENA primary metagenome ERZ501327 (study PRJEB25962, sample SAMEA2042836) | human gut metagenome | biome: human gut; feature: human-associated habitat; material: faeces...
AAGATATGTGCACCATACTTATGTACATTGATGCCTTCTACTTCTTCTGTATAGACGTTTCCGGCAATATTAGGTCTCTTATCAATGACAAGAACCTTCTTTCCTCTCTTATTGGCTTCATGTGCAAAGATTGCGCCATAAAGACCTGATCCTACTACTAGATAATCATATTTACTCATTTAAGTGTCCTCCTTGGTTAAATAGTAAATCATTTAATACTGGAATAATCATAAAACTGATAACTGAAACTGTGATAGTAAATAATCTAGGATTTATTAAACTAGATGTTGTAATCACAAATGAAATAAATAGTAATCCATCTTTCTTGGTTTTATAAAGATGCCAGATCACTATTGAAATAATCGCAAAGAATGCGATAAAGAAGATCCATCCATTTTCAAATAAGATTCTCATATATTCGTTATCAATGAAGTTACTTCTAATAATAGTTCCCTCATTCTCTTTAGTTAGGAAATAACCAACTAAATCAATATTTGAACCAAATAAGCTTAGACCATAACGTTTAAAATCATAGAATGTCTGATAAAGTCTATTTGAAAATATATGATTAAATTTCTGTGCAATCTTGAAGATAATACTATTCACATTCATTGTATTGAAGATGAATCCATATAACATCACAAAAATATAGCTTCCAATTGGGAATAATGGAAAGCATGTTGCATAGGCTTTTTTAAAGAATTCTACTACATTTTTGAATTTATCAAGAATACCTACAGAATTCATAAAGATACCAATAAGAATACATTCTGATATCAACATTTCTGTTCTGGAATCAGTTAAGAAATAAGAAAACACAATAAGAAGCTGATATAAGCCTAGCTTTTCAGGACTGATCTTAAAGTTCTTCTTATATGAATAATAGAGAATCATAAATAGGACGAACTGAGATACATAAGTAGGATAACCAAATCCTAAAGAATGTCTCATTGTCCCATCAGCTCTCATATTAACATAGTCATGCATAAGTCCAAATGAACTTAATGTCGTAATAAGAATTAATGAAATAAACTGTGCAGAGAAGATTGTATTTAATACGTCTTCAAAATCAAAACAGCTTGCATAAATAAGTGTAAATAATAAGAAAACCCAAGCTTTGTTTTTAGTGAGTAATAAATTCATCACAATACTAAATAATGCGAGTAATACAACACCTGCCACAAAGTACTGCTTCTTATCAAAATTCTTAATTTTGTTTATATAACTCTTTAAGTCTAAAGTTCTAAATTTTCTGCATATTACAAACAAGAAATATACATAACAAACATATCTCAAAAGCTTACATAAAGTAGCTGCTTTAGAAAATCTAAAGCTTAAAGTAGTGATATCTAAGAATAATGTAAAATAATAGATAGCTAAAACAACTAAACCCATTTGTGTTGTCGTTAACTTCTGTATAAATGTCTTTACTTTATTGATCATTGAATACCCCCTCAATTAATGCATACTCATATATCTAAAACTATATGGTGCGCCACTAAAGTTACAAATTAGACCAGTGACACTCACATTAATTACGTATCTCTGTCCCTGATGAATCACAGGAATAAGTGCATAGTCACGCATTGCGACTCTTTCTGCATTTAAGAATGCATAATAACGTTCATCCTGACTTTGTGCATTGGCTGCAGTTGTAAAGAAGTTATTAAATTCATTACTAGAATAATGATTAATACCTTGATTATTAACTGCAAGAGGGGCTAAATAATCATAAGCATCATTACATGTACCTTTAATGCGTAATAAAGATAATTCTGCCTGTTCATAATCCACTGTATTTACTTCTTTTAAGTACACCTTTAATTGTTTTGTTGATTCAAGGTCTTTTTTAATTTCTCTCGCAATAATCTTTGATTGTGGATATTCTTTTGTATAAGTTAAAGTAAAAGTAAAATTCTTTAACTTATATTCTTTAAGAAGCTTAGATAAAGATTTCTTCGCCTCTTTTTTATTGTATTTCAACTTATATTTAGAGGCATCTCTCATAAACTGCTTCTGTGAGTTGAAACAAATACCCATAGGAAGTAAGCCTTCAGCCTTTTCAGTACCATCATTCAATACATTTTTATTATATTTATTTCTTCTTAGTAATGAAGACATCGCTTCACGTACTCTTAAGTCTGATAAATACTGATCTTTGAAATTAGGTACTAAATCCCACATAACACTATCATTATCTGCAGTGCTTGAATCTTTTTCATCATATTTCTTCGCTTTCTCACCAGTTACTGATGCAAAATCAATCTTACCTTCATCAAATAATCTGATTTTCTCATCATTACTGATTCCAAAAAGCATATTCACTTGATCAATATTTGATTTCTTTGCGAAATAACATGTCTTATTCTTCTTTAATACAATCTTGTCTTTAGAAATAGAAGACACCTTATATGTCCCACATGATAATAATGTCTTAGGAGAAGTCGCATACTTATCTCCCTGTGCTTCTACAAACTTCTGATTTAATGGAAAGAAGACTGGCTGAGTCACTAAATCCATAAAACGTGTTGTCTTATATTGAAGATGTACAACCAATTTCTTATTCTTTACGTAAACGCCTAAAGTATCTGCAGGTTTTAAACCGTTGTAGATATCATCAGCACCTGCAATCGCAGCACCATAAGAAGTTAATAACTTAGATGCTTCAGAACGCATAGATAAGGCTCTCTTCCATGCATAAACAAAGTCTTCTGCAGTCACTGGATCTCCATTAGACCACTTTACGTTCTTTCTGATTTCAAAAGTATATGTTTTGCCATCCTCACTCACTTTTTTACTCTTCGCAATAGCTGGCTTAAGCTTACTCTTAACATTATAAGCATATAAACCATCACCAAATGCCTGAATCACATTTGTAGATGTTTCATCAATAGCCTTTGATGCATCTAAAGATGTTACATAACCAGAATCCGCAAAATTAAATACCTTCTGTGAATCCGCATTATTAGTCAAAGAACAACCAGTCATCAAACTCATTGCGAGTACAAGTGTTACTATTTTCTTAAATAAACTCATTAAAAACTCTCCCCATACTTCTTATGTAAGAACTTAGCCTTTAAGAATCCCATTCCCTTTTTAAACATATCGATCTTTTCCATATATACAAATGGAACTTCTTTGTAGGCATAACCGTTCTCATTCATCCAGACATCTAATAGTACTTCACTAATTCTACCTGGATAACGTGCATGGAAGCTATTATATTCAGTACCTTCAAATCTTTTAGTGAGTTCAAATAGAATATCAAATAACCATTCACAATAAGCATCAAAATATTCTTTCTTCATCACAAACATATTAAAAGCATGCATTGTTTTACCTTTCATATGCTTATCAAAAGCTGGTAAATATTCTGGACACTTCTCTTCAATAATCTTTCTTGTTTCATCTAATGGTTCAGGATAAAGTGTATGAACATAATGATCATAAATTGTTTCAATATAATAATTACGTCTCTTAGTCACTAAGATATCATTATCCTTTAATAGTTCTTCTGCTTCCTTAGAAGTAAGAACACAATCAAAAGGATCCTTTGTCTTGTTCTTTACTCTAAAATGTCTACGATAATGGGCTAAACCTACATAATCAGCATCTAGGTTCTTCCAAGCCCAATATAATCCTGTCAATTCACAATACTGTGAATTTAAATTAGAAATATTATCACCTGTATTATCACGTGTATATCCAAGATCATCCTTACCTTCTGCACCAACCTGTACAGGAATATACATCTCATCATCAGGCATACGATACTTCTTATGTGTCGCAATAATAATCTTTACTGATGGCATATTCATAACTCCTTTACATTGATCCTTCTTTTTTGAAAACAACCTGTACTGTCTTCAATAAGATCTGAATATCATGACTGAATCTCCAGTTCTTGATATATTCTTTATCTAATCTTGCGATTTCTTCAAAGTCAGTGATATTACTTCTACCACTTACCTGCCATAAACCTGTAATACCTGGCTTAAATGCAAGACGTGCTCTATGACGTAATTCATACTTATTCCATTCATCAAGAGTAGGGGGTCTAGTACCTACTAAACTCATATCACCCTTTAATACATTAAAGAACTGAGGGAATTCATCTAAAGACCAGTCTCTAATGAAATTACCAACACCCTTCTTAATAGTACCATCGGCTTTCTTTTTACAACCAATAATACGAGGGTCATATTCAAGTTTGAACATCATACCATCTTTAACTCTATTTTGAGCCATAAGCTCTTTCTTACGCTCTTCAGCATCCATATACATACTTCTAAACTTATACATATTGAACACTTTACCATTTCTACCAACTCTCTTCTGTTTAAAGAAGATTGGTCCTGGAGAAGCAATAAAAATAGCTGGGCCTAAGAAGATAGTCAAAATAAGAGTAATCAAACAGCCTCCTAAACCACCAATAATATCTAGTATTCTCTTGGCAATCCAGTCATATTCATTAATAGAGTTCATGCTGACAGTTAATACCTGGTTTTCACCCATTCTTTCAAACTGTTTACGATATCCCTTTAATGAGTTATATTCACTGATTTCTACATGAACAGCGAGTCCCATTTCAGCTAAATCTTTAACTAAAGAAGTAGAGAAAACATCTTCCCTAGGAAGAATCACTAAAGCTTCATCCATCCATTGTCTTAATACGTAATCTATAACAGTATCCTGAGACGCCACAATAGACCAGCCATTTGATTTCTGACCTTCCATATTCTTATCTAGAACCGCAAAACCAACACTCTGGTATTCATCCAAACCAAATGTTTTCTTATTCTTAGTAATAGAATCAATATACTCAGACTCTGTAATCACGATTAATGACTTTTTATTATTCTTTCTTCTACGTCTTACAATTGGTTTCATCACACAATGTACAATATAAGTAAACATTGCATCAAATACACATGTAAAACCTAAAGTTAAACGTGATACATCATCTTTTTGCGCATAGAAAATATAAGCAGTAGAAACAACCATTAATAATAATGATTTCTCTATTACTTTAATCATTTCTGTAATATTATTACGCTTTAAAATATTCTTTAAAATATTAAAGAATATGATAATCAACATATCTAATAGTGTCATGACTATCGCAATATTGACATATAATGATCTTGTATATATATCAAGTATTCCATGACGCATGTAGTAAGCTAGAAATATAGCTAACTGTAGACAGATAAGGTCCACAATTAAGAAATCTAAATGCTTCGCCCATCCCCTTAATTTCCTTTTATACATCTTTTTTTCACATCCTTATTTTTAAGTTCATACATAAATTACTATACCACAAAATAGTCTACAATTCACTTCATTGCCGTTATTATACCTTATTACAAGCGCTATCTATGTGTAATTTCTGTGAAATTATGTATTATTAACTCTTAAATACAAACAATTTACTAATTAAATAGTTCCCAACAAGTACCAGAATCTGTGCTGCAACCTTCACACCAATACTATTCATACCTAACAAATTAATACCCACATATAAAATAACTTCTTCCATTAATAGAGTGGCAACACGTCCTCCAAAAAAAGAAACCATTTCCTGGATAATACCCTTCATATCTTCCGCATTACTATCAAATACCCAGATACGATTTGTCACATAGGCAAATAATACTGCAAGTATCCAAGAAAAGATATTCGCAATCATCGGATCCATATGCATACTGATATCAAAGAAGGCATAAGAACCAATACTAATAACTGTTGTTAGACCTCCAAAAAATAAATACAATAATACTTCTTTATATTTCTTATAAAACGGATTAAAGATACTAAGGATCTTCCACTCCATGATTCTATCAAATATATCTTTATCTTTTTTCATAAAACTCTCCTTATTTGTTTTTTCGTCACATACGTAATCATTATATTCTATTTGATTGTATACATCAAAAAAAACAGAGAATTTCAGAAAATAATTTGATACATATACCTTCAAATAATGTAATATCATGACTATCACATAGAATTATATAGTAGGATATGTTATAATTATTGTGTTTGAATTCAAGGGGGTTCTTATGAATAAAAAAGAAAAAAGTAAAATTATATTTCTATCCGGACTTATTACTTTACTCATTATTTTATGTATTTATGCATTAAATGGATTTGCACCATTTGGCACTAAAACATTAGCTGTAATGGATGCAAATATTCAGTATATTGATTTCTTCTCTTATCTAAAAGATGTTATTGCAGGAAAGAACTCAATTACTTATAGCTTTGGGAAAACATTGGGTGGATCAAATATAGCTGTATTTAGCTATTATTTATCTTCACCATTTAACCTATTATTATTGTTTTTCTCTAATGCGAATCTCTATACATTCTTTAATATTGTTGTCGCATTAAAGCTTACATTGGCATCTATCGCCTTTGCGTACTTTATCACAAATAGATTTGAAACATCTTATAAAGACAATAGTATTCTCTTTATTCTACTTTCCTGCGGTTATGGTTTATGTCAATATAGCTTCTTCCAGGCAAGTAATATCATGTGGTTAGATGGCATGTATATGTTACCTTTCATGTTATTACAGGTTTATTATATTGTGCAGGGAAAGAAAAACTGGAATCTTTCTATTGCGGTAGGTTTAGCTATTATCTTTAACTGGTATATGGCTGGAATCAGCTGTATCTTTACTGGTATCTGGTTCTTATTAGAATGTTGTTTATATGCAGTAGAAAATAAGATGACATTTATACAGTTTATTAAGACTGGTATTAGATATGTGTTTGCGATGATTCTAGGGGTTATGGTAAGTGCAGTCTTATTCTTACCAACTATTGGTGCTTTAACGAATGGTCCTAGAGGAAGTCTTTCATTTAAAGATTTATTAGACTTCTCTTTTGTCGGTAATATGTTGAGTGTTATTCCTAAGTATAGCTATGGTGCACATAGTGATTTAGGATTTGCGGCATTATTTTGTGGAGGACTTGCAATAGTACTTGCTTTATCAGTATTCTTCAATAAAGAAATTAAAATAAAAATCAAGATTGTACTGGGTGTATTCTTATTTGGAATACTTCTATGTCTTTATTGGCATCCTCTTTATTTAGTATTCTCACTCTTTAAATTTGTAGGAAGCTATAACTATAGATATTCATTCCTAGTTGAATTCTTTATTCTATTCTTAGCTGCATACAATTGTGTATATGCGAAAGAGAAGAATAATATTGTGAAGACTGGTGTAGTCGCAATTGTATTCTCAATATTAAATATTGTATTAACACGTCATTATACACATCAGGAAAAGATTTATGCTTGTTTAACTGTAGCTATGATTATTGTCTTAACTGCTTTATATATCTCTAGTCAGCTAATGACTAAGCAGAAAACAAAACAGTTACTTCTTGTAGGATTACTTATTGTGGGTTCCATTGATTTAGGTATCAACTCTGGTCTTCTTGCGAATTCTTTATGTATGAACGACTTGGAATATACATCATATAGAAAGAATCAGGAAAAGATCATCCGTAATGTACAGAATGATGATCAATCAAACTATAGAATCACACAGACATCTAACAGAGTTATGTATGAAGGTAATCTAACTGCCAACTATGATGAACCATTATCATATAGATATATGTCTACTAGTGGATATACTTCTTCACCAGATGGTACACAGTTAGAGTTTTTAAATAAGTGTGGTTATCCTACTTATGCAGATTGTTTAACTGTCACAAATACATCTATGTTAGGTATTGATTCATTACTTGGTGTGAAATATGTATTAACTTCAGAAAACTACACTGGTCTAGTAAAGAAGAATAATACTAAGTTAAATGGTAAGTATACATATACAAATCCATATTATATGCCTCTCGCATTTACAAGTAATAACTTTGATGCAATCAAGAATGAAGAAGGCTATTTGAACCCATTTGATTATCAGAACTTATTATTTAAACAGTTATTCAATACTTCAAAAGATATTTATAAACCTGTTAAGTATTCAGTCACAAAGAAGGATGATTCTAATACAGAAATCAATCTCAATACTTCCAACTATAAGAATATGGTTTATTATGGTTTTGTCCCTTGGACTTCAGAATCAGAATCTTACATTTATAATGGTAAAGATGTGATTACTAAGTATGCATGCTGGTTATCACCTACTGTATTCCATATTGAAACAAATCAATCAAATACAAAGCTAAGAGTTGAGTCTGCAGATTCTAATTTCAATTATGATAATGCACAGTTCTATGCACTAGATTTAAGTGTATTAGATCAGTGTGCTCAAACAGCACGTAAGAATGAAGTAAACATCTCAATGAAGAATGGTTCTATTGATACAACAGTCAAAGCAGAAGATGAAGATAGTTATTTATATTTATCTGTTCCTGTAGATGATTGCTGGGATGTATTAGTCAATAATAAAAAAGCGGAAGTGAAGTCATTTGGAAACTGCTTATATGCCATCAAGCTTCATTCTGGCACAAATAGAATTACTATGAGATATCATACAAAATACAAAACATTAGGTATTGGCTTAACAGCAGTCGCAATATTGTTTATAATCGTAAGTGCAATCTATAGAAAAAAATATAGTAAGGAGAACTAAAATGGAAGGTTTATTAAGTATTATAATACCATCTTATAATGAAGGACTATTAATTGATAATACCGCAAATGTAGTAGTAGATATCATGACAGAACATAAGATTCCTTATGAAATCTTATTTGTGGATGATGGTTCTAAAGATGATACTTGGAATAGAATTCAGGAAGCATCAAAGAAACATGAACATGTACGAGGTGTTCATTTCTCTAGAAACTTTGGTAAAGAATCTGCGATTACTGCAGGCTTAACATATGCAAAGGGTGATTGTTGTGTTGTCATGGACTGTGATTTACAGCATCCACCAATTAAGATTGTAGAAATGTATAAATTATGGCAGGAAGGATATGAAGTTGTAGAAGCTGTCAAAGAGGATAGAGGAGAAGAATCAGGTATCCATAGATTTATGGCTAATACTTTCTATAAGATCATCTCTAAGCTGACTAATATCGATATGATGAATGCATCAGACTTCAAGCTTCTTGATAGAAAAGTTATGTTGGTACTACTTAACATGAAGGAAAAGAATTCTTTCTTTAGAGCTTTGTCTTCATGGGTAGGATTTAAGACAACACAGATTCCATTTAGAGTAGCTGAAAGAGAAGCTGGGGAATCAAAGTGGTCTACTAAATCATTAATTAAGTATGCAATACTTAATATTACTTCTTTCTCTTCTGCACCTATGCAGATTGTCACTATTTGTGGTTTTATCATGTTACTTATCTCTATAGTATTTGGTATTAACTCAATTGTACAGTATGTGAATGGTACAGCTTTAGGAGGTTTTACTACAGTTATTCTACTTCAGTTATTCTCTAGTAGTATTATCATGATCTGTCTTGGTATTATTGGTTACTATATTGCACAGATTTATGATGAAATCAAAGGAAGACCTAAGTTCATCGTTTCAGAAGAATGTTAGAATGGATGTGATTAATCACATCCTTTTTTAATGCATAAAAAAAGGTCCTCCAAATAGGAGGAACCTGAATGTTAATAAATAATAACTTTAGTATTCTTTGGAATGTTGTCATAGATCCATTTTGCGTTTTCTAGATCTAATCTTACACAGCCATGAGATACAGCTGCATCCATTGAGTTATCAATAATTTTCTTTGGAGAATTCTGTCTATCATAAATCACTGAATGGAATAAGTAGTTACCACTGATCTGAGTATAATACCAGCATCTACCTTTAGTACCTGTGTCAAAGTATTTACCCTTTGAACCTACAGTATAAGTACCACTGATAGTAGGAGTAGAAGGTTTACCAACACAACATTTGTAATACTTTACATTAGTCCAGCTATTCTTTCTACCTTTAAATACACCTACACGATGTGTTGATCTATCTACAATCATTATATAGTTTGTAGAGCTTGCTTGATTATTTGCCACTGACTGCATCTTAGCTAAAGGTCCGCCAACCATTCTACCATTTCTTACTTCATAGTATTCACCCTGGCCATCAATCTGTGCATAACCAGAATAGCTCCAGTCTAAACGTCCATTCTTAACATAGTAATAAGCATCCTTATAACATGCAAGACCTGTATAGTTCCAATCTAGACGTCCTTCGCGTACAAAGAACCATTCATTTCCTTTCTGAACAAGTCCTGTGTAGCTCCAATCTAATTTACCATTTTCAATATAGAACCATTCATTGCCTTTCTGAACAAGACCTGTATAGCCCCAATTGACACGTCCACCTACAATATAGTACCAGTCATTATCTGACTGACCTAAACCTGTATAATTCCAGTTTAAGCGTCCTCTTTCAACATAGAACCACTGATTATTGTATTCCACAATTCCTGAATGATTCCAATTCAACTTACCATTTTCAATATAGAACCATTCAATGCCACGCTGAACAAGACCTGTATAGCCCCAATTGACACGTCCACCTACAATATAGTACCAGTCATTATCTGACTGACCTAAACCTGTATAATTCCAGTTTAAGCGTCCTCTTTCAACATAGAACCACTGATTATTGTATTCCACAATTCCTGAATGATTCCAATTCAACTTACCATTTTCAATATAGAACCATTCAATGCCACGCTGAGCAAGACCAGTATAGTTCCAGTTTACTTTACCATTCTCAATATAATACCATTCGTTACCATACTGAGCGAGTCCAGTATAAGATGTATCAATTCGATTATTCTTGAAGTAGTATAATTCTCCTTCAATTTCATTTAATCCATCAGAGTACTTATTAGTAGTTCCACCATTATTTGTATTACCACCGTTATTTGTATTACCACCACCATTTGAATTTTCAAATGGACTATAAGAATAGTTTAAATCTACTTTACCTGAAATACCTGGCACACTTCCTGTAGATGAGCACTGCCACATATCATACTTACCCTGATAATTACAAACTGTATTATATTGTGCAACCCACTTAGTCCAGTTATTAAAACAACTATCAGTTAAATAATTAGTAAACCAATCTTTGTTCGCATAAATACCAACAGTATATCCTTTTGCAGATAACTTATTACAGAATGTCTTCGCAATATTCGCAATTTCAGTTTTACTTAATCTCTTACGTATTGCATCTTCTTCTAAATCATAATAAACAGGATACTTAAACTTCTTACCCTGTAATAAACGAATCGCATGATCTGCTTCACTAGAAGCTTTCTCTACAGTATCAGCATAAGAATATAGGTAAACACCATAAGGAATATTGTTGTCTGTACATCCCTTTACATTTTCTTCCCATTTCTTATCATCCTGACTCTTATCATTCGTACCATAACCACATCTGATAATCGCATATTCTACTTCTGACTGTTTGACTCTCTTCCAGTCAATAGTGCCATTATGATAGCTTACATCAATTCCCTTACAAATAGCCTTTGGATCATTAGGCCACCCAGAATTAGTAGTAGCACGTGCAGCATAATTTGCATAGCCACTATCCTTAACTTGACCATCAGTATACCTAAAGCTGTTTGCTAGGTCGTTCTGTTCATAATAGCTCATTTCATCCTCTGCATAAGATGGTAAATAAGCTGTATTGAACACCATAAAACAAGATAAAACTACAACACAAAACTTCATAAATAATTTTTTCATAAGCGTGTTCTCCTTCATGTATATAAAACTCTAACACATTCCAATTAATGCGAAATATTTCACAAAAATGATATTTCATTAGAAATCTATAACACATGTTCCCATTATAACATCAACCTTTATAATCAGTAACCCCTTGCGATAACATTTTTACGTTTATTTCACATATTTACTTATATTTAAGTGACATCTTATTTTGTATTTTGACTATATTTAATATTTGTATATTCTTCTAAGCATAATTTTTTATTCATGATTTCTATTGCATGTTCTTTACATGCTTCTTTCAAGCTTATTCCTACTAGATTTAATATTAGTTCATCGTCTACTACTAATATCTTATTCATATATATCACCCGGTTTCATCATAGAAAAAAGAAGAGTGATAAGCACTCCTCTTAACTATTTATAATTTTTTTGTTTATGAATGTGAATATCTTATGAAGCACATAAGAAGATATGAATGTAAGTATGAGTAGAGTAACCATGAATTCAAAGTTATCTACTATATTAATATGGTTATTTCTTAATATTAAAAAAAATAGTCCATGTACTAAATAGATTTCTAAAGAATGATCTCCTACCCATTCCATAAGGGGACTTTGAAGTTTGATTCTCATTCCTAATATCACGATAATTGCAAGATACATTAAACATTTGAATTCCATCCAGCCATACTTAAATGGAGTAAATACATTCAATACATAATAGAATACAAAAAGACAACCAATAATAATAGGAATTGATTTCTTGAGATTAGAATCAATTTGAGATTTAAACATAGCCCATAATATACCAAAATAGAAAGCAAAGGCTGCACTAAACCAATGATCTTCAAACTTAAACTTCATACATAAGAAGATATAGAGGTATGTAAAGATAAAAGTAAAGATGATCATAATTCTACGTTTCTTAATGAGTTCACAAAGAAGCATAGAAATAAAGAAAGCAATATAGAAATAAATAATCGCATTGATATACCATCCATTACTAATAACAGAAGCACCTCTTTTAAAATCATAGATAAGAGCACCTAAAGTATAACCATATCTGTATTGTTTCAATACAAAATAGGCAATAGCCATTACAACAGATGGAATAAGTATTGTGAGTATTCTTCTTTTAGGGAATGACTTTACATAATTTCTTCCTTTATGCATATATTGGTACATTAAGCCATATCCAGAAATGAATAGGAATCCACCTACCGCAATATATCCAGAATTAATAAAAATATTATAGACATCACCTACAGATGCAAATATTGCAAGGTGATGGAATAATACTATGAGTGTAAATATCCCTTTTAAATTTTTTGTCTGCTGTACTGAGAGATACTCTGAATTATAGCCGAGTAAATCAATATTATAGAATACAGCCATACAAGCAAGTATTAAAACAATGTTCATAAAAAACCTCCATACTAACCATTCTAACATTTGTATTATGATTTATCAAATTTTACTCAACTTCTCCATTAAAATCTGCATCTGTTTTATCTAAAAAAGCAGGAACTCATCCTGCTCATAGTAAAAGAATTACAGGTTTTATCCTGGCCGTCAGGATCATATATCTTGTCGATATATACTCGGACGAGGTTATTTTGAATTCTACCTCTTGAATTCGACTTTTTACGGTGCCTGTTCACCGAGAACATTACTGTTCCTTTAGTTTCATATATAAGATATCACAGATTGGTGAGTTATCAATGTAACTAATCAAAATTCAATAGCTGATTTATTTGTGAATCAGCCAGAATAGAGTTTAATACTATTTCTTTTTTCTCTTTTAGATAGTTGTTTGCTAAAATTTCATAGAAGGCATTAAGTAAAACATATCTATGACTATTTAAGTCTATCTTTCCTGACTCATTAATATCAAATTCAACAAATCTATATTTATCTATTCCTATTTTTAAAGCTAAATCTACAAGTACATGTTCAGGTTTATTAGGAGAAGTTTCAATTGATAACTGTTTTAGATATTTGCTTACTAATATTTCATAATCAAGGGCTGTGATTAATGCGATGTATTTTGAATCGTCAAGATTATTTATATATAATTTTTCCATTTATAATCCCTCCATTTCAAAATGGAATAGCATTGTATATAACATTCCCCAATCAATTGAATTCAAGCACTTTACCAAAAAATTTCTTGCCAGTTTATTACTTCCAACCCTTTATTGAGTTATATACGTTATTTACTGCTTCAATATAACAAATAAATGAAGGATGATTATGATCATTTCGAGTTAAATATCTATTCTTAATTCTCTTATATTGTTCTCTGACTAATTCCCACTTTCCATTACTTTTAATATAATCGACTTTATATTTAATATCTCTAGAATTTGGAGCCATATTCCAATAATAATCATTAACAGGCCTTCTAACATTAGTATAACCAGTCTTTTTATGAATTAAACGACGAAGATTTCCATCTTCATCTTCACGAACGATGCAAACATCCATCGAAAATTCCGTGCCACTAATTCTTGGAAAATAACGTTTTTCAGTGGTTAATGAGGATTTGGAATCTTCACAATCTCTCCATCCATGCTTTCTAAGAACAATATTAAAAGCTTTTCTAACGCATTCCTTGATATAAGGACAGTCTTCATAATCATCAATTCTTATAATTTTAAGATTATAATCTAAGTCAATGGGTTCATTTGCATTTTGAAGTATTAGATTTCTTGCTCCACTACCGACAAGAGTGAACTCTGCACCTATATCAAATTCTTCTTTTAGGGTATGACATAGGTCTTGCATCATGTCTCCACAACAGGAACGCATGCTGCTTATTAATTGTTTGTTTGTCACATAATTATACATAATAGTCTCCTTTTCATCCCATGCCACCCATTTAGCTTTTGCCAAATCGTTACATTGTAGCGTGATATCGGTTCGATATCAATATACTATATAAAATCAGCAAAAAATCTGCTCTTTATTAAGCATTTGTTTTTTCTTTACAGATGTTGTATATTATAAACTCAAGAAAGAGGAGAGAAACATTATGACTAAAAAGAAGAAATTACGTATACTACTTACTCTATTAATCATAATCTGGATGGGGGTTATATTCTGTTTTTCTAATCAAACAGGTCCTAAAAGTTCCTCTTCTTCCCAATCAGTCATCTATCTCATAGGACACATATCTAAGACATTAACTGGACGCAATATAGTGAATACATTATCTACAGAAGCTTTTAGCTTTATAGAATTCATTATTCGTAAATGTGCACATATGTTTGTATATTTCGTTTTAAGTATTCTTACAATGTTGCTGATGTTTACGTATGAAACTTATCCCTTACGCTTTAAATGCTTTATATCACTACTAGTGAGTTTCCTCTATGCCTGTTCAGATGAACTTCATCAGTTCTTTGTAGGAGGACGTAGTGCAAGCTTTAGAGATGTTATGATAGATTCTACAGGAGCATGTATTGGGATATTACTTACACTTATTATTTATACTCTAATTAAAAAGGCACAGCATCATTATTAGCTGTGTCTTTCATTTGGCTTGAATTCTATATAGTCATAAGAATCTTCATCTGTATAATGCCACCATTCACCATCGTATCCTATAAATCCGTACTTCTCCATTGTTTCTTCTAGTAATAGAACATGTTTAAGGGGATCACCTGATAACCATGAATAATCTCTACTTGCTTGACTCGTAAAATCATCAAACTCTGTAGGCATATCTATTTCACTTCCATCACTCTTTACAAGAGTTACATCAACTACATTTCCAAAATTATGTGTCTTAGGACCATTTGTCGGATCAGCAACAAATTCATCATCATGAATTAGTTCCCAGAAGTATTGTTGTGCAGTAAATGGTCTATAGGCATCCCAGATCTTTAAGCTATAACCTAGTTCTTTTAACTCTTCCTGAACCTTCTTGAGTTTAAGTGTGGTTCCTAGCCTTAAATACGCTTCATCAAAATCATATACTTTAGTATGAGTAAAGTTACGTTCTGTGGCATAACGCAACTCTACATATATATCAGGAATATAATCTTTCACTCTCACATAATCACTTTTCATAACTTCTCCAAAAGAAAATCCAGGGAATAACCCTGGATCCTAGTAATTGTTTTTGACTTGAATACGTGTAATAGCCTTCTTTAATGCAATTTCAGCACGCTGTAAATCGACTTCTGGATTCTTTGATCTTAATCTCTCTTCAGCTCTTGCCTTTGCTTCTTCAGCTCTACGTAGGTCGATTTCTTCTGGTGATTCAATATCATTCACAATAAGTGTAACAGTATTATCACCATCTACATAAACAAATCCACCACCAACAGCGAACTCATATCTGTCTTTATCAATCCTATAATTCATTTCGGCGATTTCCACACCACTCGCCAATGGCATATGGTGAGCAAGTATACCCATCTGACCATCAGTTGTTCTAATGTTCAGAATATCTACGTCTACATCCCTGTAGGTACCTTTAGGAGTGACGATATGTAAATGAAATTTACTCACTTAAAGATTCAGCTTTCTTTACTGCTTCTTCAATAGTACCTACATTATGGAAAGCCTGCTCTGGTAAATCGTCATATTTGCCTTCTAGAATTTCTTTAAATCCTTTTACTGTATCTTCTACATGTACATACTTACCATCTAAACCAGTGAACTGTTCTGCAACAGTAAATGGCTGTGATAAGAAGTTTCTAATTCTTCTTGCACGTGCAACGATTAGTTTATCTTCTTCACTCAATTCATCCATACCAAGAATTGCGATAATATCCTGTAATTCCTGATATTTCTGTAACATCTGAGTTACTCCATGAGCCACTTCATAATGTTCTTTACCAACAACGTTTGGATCAAGACCTCTAGAAGAAGAGTTTAGTGGATCTACTGCAGGGTAAATACCTAATGCTGCAATACTACGATCAAGTACAACTCTTGCATCAAGGTGTGTGAATGTAGTTGCTGGAGCAGGGTCAGTCATATCATCGGCAGGTACATATACAGCCTGTACAGATGTAATAGAACCCTGTTTAGTTGAAGTAATACGTTCCTGTAACTGACCCATTTCAGTTGCAAGAGTTGGCTGATAACCTGCCTGAGATGGAACACGTCCAAGTAGGGCAGATACTTCTGAACCAGCCTGAGTGAAACGGAAGATATTATCGATGAATAGTAAGACATCCTGTCCCTGTTCATCACGGAAATATTCCGCCATAGTAAGTGCTGATAATGCAACTCTAAGTCTTGATCCAGGTGGTTCATTCATCTGACCAAACACTAGTGTTGTCTTATCTAATACACCACTTTCTTTCATTTCATAGTACAAATCATTACCTTCACGAGAACGTTCACCAACACCGGCGAATACTGATAAACCGTTATGTTCAGTTGCGATGTTGTTGATGAATTCCTGGATAAGAACTGTCTTACCTACACCGGCACCACCGAACAATCCGATCTTACCACCCTTGATGAATGGACAGATCAAGTCTACGACTTTAATACCTGTTTCAAGAATTTCAGTTTCTGTTCTCTGATCAGCAAATGTAGGTGCTGATCTATGAATTGGCATATGTTTTTCTTCAGTCAATTCATCTTTACCATCAATAGAATGTCCTAATACGTTGAACATTCTACCAAGTGTTTTATTACCTACTGGAACACTAATAGGTGCATTAGTATCCACAGCATCCATACCTCTTGTTAGACCATCAGTAGGACCCATTGCGATACATCTTACAATATCATCACCAATATGCTGAGCAACTTCTACAGTTAACTCTTCACCATGGTTATCAATTGTGATGGCTGTATTTAGATCTGGAAGATCTTTATCAGCAGCGAACTGTACATCGACAACTGGACCCTGAGCCTTGATAATCTTACCAACATTCAAAGACATATGGCACCTCCTTCTTATTGTGCATTGGCACCAGCAACGATTTCACTTACTTCACTTGTAATCGCGCTCTGACGTGCCTGGTTGTATTTTAATAACAACTCATCTGTTAATTCATTAGCATTGTCTGTTGCGTTCTTCATAGATGTTCTTCTAGACGCATTTTCTGCAGTCACTGATTCAATCAAGTAACCATAGATAACAGCCTGTAAATACATCGGAATTAAGCTTCCAAGTACTGATTCAGGACTTGGTTCAAACAATGTATCTTTATGGAATTTTTTATCAGAGACAAGATCTTCTGCCTTAAGTGGAAGAAGAGTCACATCTCTAGGTACGAAAGTTAAATCATTCACATATTCTGTATATACAATATGAATAGACTTAATTTCTTTTTTCTTATAGCCTTCTAGGAGTGAAGCAACTAATCTCACTACACTTCTAAAATCAAGGGTCGTATTAAGGTCTACATAAGTACCATCTACTTCACCTTTAAAATGTTTCTTAAACTGATTTAAGCCTTTATTACCAATCGCAATAATCTTCTTGGCATCATTGACTGATGCTTCAACCTGCTTAAAGATATTAGAGTTATATCCACCACATAATCCTAAAGTAGAAGTGATAACGATATAAACATCTTCACCCTTATTATTTAATACTAAATAAGGAGAATCAATATCATTTCCTGCAGAAGATAAGATCTGTGCACAAGTATCCTTTACCTGTGTATAATAAGGCTTCATGTCATTCAACTGATTTCTAGTCTTAGAAAGCTTAGAGCTAGCAACAAGTTCCATAGCTCTTGTGATTTTCTTAGTAGATTCAATTGATTTGATACGACGCTTGATGGCTTGCATCTGCCCAGCCATAATTAAGCCTCAGCTTTCTGTAAGTTTTCAAACTGAGTTGTATAAGCCTTAACAGCTTCCTTCAACTTAGCAGTTAATTCATCAGATAATACTTTCTTTTCTCTGATTTCATCAAGAAGATCACTATGTGCAACAGCAAACTTCTCTACTAAACCATCCATGTATTCCTGTACCTTTTCCACTTTAACATTCTTAACGAATCCATTTTCAAGTGCAAATAAAGTAATAATCTGATCAATAACATCTCTTGGTGCATACTGTGCCTGTTTTAATACTTCACGTACACGTTCACCATGTTCAATCGCATTCTTAGTTGCTGCATCTAAGTCAGAACCAAACTGTGCGAATGACTGCATTTCTTCATACTGCGCTAATTCATACTTCAAGTTTCTAGAAACCTGCTTCATAGCCTTGATCTGTGCTGTAGAACCTACACGTGATACAGATAAACCTGTATCAATGGCAGGTCTGAAACCAGCATTGAATAATTCCTGCTGTAAGAAGATCTGACCATCAGTAATAGAAATAACGTTAGTAGGGATATATGCTGAGATATCACCTGCCTGTGTTTCAATGATAGGAAGGGCAGTGATAGAACCTCCGCCATTTTCTTCATTTAAACGACAAGATCTTTCTAATAGTCTTGAATGTAAGTAGAATACATCACCTGGATAAGCTTCACGTCCTGGTGGTCTCTTTAATAATAGAGACACTGTACGATAAGCTACGGCATGCTTACTTAAATCATCATAAACGATTAATACATCCTTACCCTGGTCAAGCCATTCTTCAGCAATAGCACAACCTGCATAAGGAGCAATATACTGAACTGGAGCAAGTTCAGAAGCTGATGCAGAAACAACAACAGTATAATCCATTGCGCCTGCCTTCTTTAATTTTTCAACAACCTGTGCAACTGTAGAGTTCTTCTGACCAATTGCAACATAGATACAGTACATATCCTGACCTTTCTGGTTGATGATTGTATCAACAGCGATAGCTGTTTTACCAGTCTGTCTGTCACCGATGATTAACTCACGCTGACCTCTACCAACTGGAATAATTGCATCAATAGTAGTGATACCAGTCTGCACTGGCTGATCTACTGATTTTCTTGTCATAACACCAGGAGCTACTCTTTCGATTGGTCTAGTCTTTGTAGTGATAATTTCACCCTGACCATCAATAGGCTGTCCTAAAGGGTTAACGACACGACCAAGCATTGCATCACCTACAGGTACTTCAATGATTTTACCTGTACTTCTTACTTCGTCGCCTTCTTTAATTTCGTCCGCATTACCTAATAAAGTAACACCAACACTATCTTCATCTAGGTTCATGACCATACCATAAACATCACCTGGGAAAAGGATCAATTCACCTAGCATTGCATTGTCTAAACCATGAACAACACTGACACCGTCACCAACAGTCATAACTGTTCCGACGTCTTTCTGTTCCATGACATCATCATAATGCTTAATCTGCTCTTTGATTAAAGCACTGATTTCATCGGGTCTTAATGCCACTTGCGTCACCTACTTTCTCAACAGCTCAGTCTTGAGCTTGCTGACTTTGTTCTTTAATGAGCCATCATAGACACGGTTCTCAATCTGAACCTTAACACCACCAATAAGTGTCTTATCTTCAACAGTTCTTAAAGTAATTGTTTTGTTTTCTTTCTGAGAAATCGCTTCTTCAATTGTCTTAACCTGTTCATCGCTTAATGCGAAAGGTGTGAAGATAACGCCTTCCTCGATACCAAGATGCTTATTACTCATCTTAATAAAGCTTTTTGTAATAGGCGCAATGTATCTTGTTCTTCTTTTCTTTACAAGCAGTTTAAGAAAATTCAATACATAATGATTTACTGAAGTGCCAAAACCTTTATCAAGTAATGCACACTTTGCTTCATCATCTACAAGCACATGAGAGAAGAATGTTTCAAATTCTGGATTACTTTCTAAAACTGTATCAACTAGTTTCATGTCTGCTAGATAATCTTCTAGCGCATGATCTTCTAACGCTAACTGATATAAGCTTTCAGCATAACGTTCTGCAACATTTGCATCCATTAGTTAACAACCTGTTTTACGAAATCATCTACTAAAGCTTTATTGGCTTCAGTATTCATATTCTGATCCATGACTTTAGTAGCCACTTCAACAGCAACATCCACAATTTCTTTCTTCATTTCATCCTGTGCTGCAAGCTTTTCAGATTCAATTTCATGGCGAGCCTGTTCAATCTTTTCTTGAGCCTGCTTGTTAGCTTCATCCATGATTTTACTCTTAGCCTTTACGGCATCTTCCTTAGCCTGATCTATGATTTCTTTATACTGTTTTGCAGCTTCTTTAGCCTGCTTTTCACTTTCTAGAAGATATTCAGATGCTTTTTCATTCTTAGCCTTCGCATCATTGATATTACCTTCTATAAAATCAGCTCTCTTCTGGAAGAATTCTAATACATAATTCCATAAATATTTCTTGAACAGAAGAAGCATGATTGCAGTGGAACATAACTGAACAATCATAGTGGTAGGGTTTGGAAATAACTTTGCGGCTATATCTGGCATAGTTTTTTCCTCCTTAAACTATTTTTTATTTGAATACGAATAATAAGATGAAAGAAATAAGTAAACCATAGAGGGCTACTGTTTCTGTTAAGGCGATACCTAAGATCATAGTAGTACGGATCTTGCTTTCAGCCTCAGGATTTCTTCCAATTGCAGATACTGCATGAGCGGCAACTAAACCTTCACCAATACCTGTACCTAAACCTGCAAGTACTGCAATACCAGCAGCGATTGCAATTAAACCTCTTGTCATAATCAATTTCCTCCTATTGACATTTTTTTCATTTATTCTTCATCTGGATTTTCATTAGAAATCAGAATTGAAGATAGTGTAACGAATACCAGTGCTTGTACACATCCAGAGAATACATCGAAATAACAATGTAATAGTGGTGCTACCACTGGTCCTAAAAAGTTGAATGGAATCAACTTGTAACTTAAGAATGATGTTGCCTGATATACTAAGGCCATAATAAATGTACCACTCAATAAGTTACAGAAAATACGCATTGATATAGAAATCAATGGTGAAATCAAACCAAATAGGTTTGTTGGGGGAATCAAAGTTCCCTTAATATAACTGCCAACACCCTGATACTTAATCGCATTAATCTGAATTAATACCCATGTAATTAATGTTAAGGATAACGTGATTGAGTAGTTAGTAGTTGGCGCATCAAAACCTGTTAATCCAAATAAGTTAGAAACCAACAGCCATGCAAATAACATAGAGAAATAAGGATAGTAGTTCTTCGCATATTTCTTAGGCATGATTGTGCCCATATAATCGTAAACCATCTTAATGGCGGTTTCAACAAGAAGAACCACACCTTTTGGTCTCTTAGTTGGATCTGCTTCTCTTATTTTTTTACCTGCATAAACAAAGAAAATAGAAAGTATCACAGTCACAATCAATGATGATATCAGTTCTGGCTGAATAGTGATTTTCATTATCTCATACGCCTCCTTTCTCCATATGCATGTATATAAATAGAAATCTTTACTACTAGATAGCCCAGAAATACAGTATACATATTTACTATTTCTGGAAAAAATCCAGCTATCGCAAAACCTACTGCAAATATAAACAATTTAGCCATAAATAACATAACCGCAATTGTCTTACCTGCAGTCTGGATAGAAAGTATTGTATCAGTCATCTTCATATTGATCTGTAGAATTAATAAATCAATAAGATAACCTAATACAAATCCTACGCAGTAGCTGATTGAATGAAGAATGATGGAAAGTATAACCGCAGGAATCAATCCTGCAAGAAATACTTTAACAGAAGTTCTTCTTACTTCATATTCATCAAATCCCATTAATTAGTACCAAACAAGCGGTCTCCCGCATCTCCTAAACCTTGTACAATATATCCCTTGTCATTTAGTTTTTCATCTAATGCAGCTAAAGTAAGCTTAACATCTGGATGATGTTCTTCAATGTATTTCACACCTTCAGGTGCACCTACAAGGCAGACAAGTTCAATATCCTTCGCACCACGATCTTTGATATTCTGGATAGCCATATCAGCTGAACCACCAGTAGCAAGCATAGGATCAAGAACAATAACCTTTGCGCTCTCTAATCCCTTAGGAAATTTAGCATAATATTCATGAGGAATCAATGTTTCTTCATCTCTATACATACCAATATGACCTACTTTCGCAGTTGGTATGATTCTTCTGAAGCCATCTACAAGACCCACACCAGCACGTAAGATCGGTACAAGAATAATATCCTTGTCTAGTTCATAACCTATAGTCTTACAAATAGGTGTTTCAATTTCCTTTTCTTTTAAAGGATAATCTTTTGTGACTTCATAAGCCATCAACATTGCGATTTCATCAAGATTCTGCTTAAAAATATAGTTTGATGTCTTTTCTTCTCTCATAATTGAAAGTTTGTGTTTAATTAATGCATGATTGAGTACTTTAACCATCTTATGACCTCCTAGTATTTAATATCGTCATACATAGTCACTTTATCAGTTAACTTCTTTACTCTTGCAAGACATTCATTCTTTACTTCATCAGTTTCTTCATTCTTTAAACGATAAGCAATAATCTTTCCAACTTCTCTGAAGTCATCTTCCTTGAATCCTTTTGTTGTCATTGCTGGGGTACCAACACGGATTCCAGAAGCCTTGAAAGGTTTTTCTGTATCGAAAGGAATCGCATTCTTATTAGCTGTAATATTGATTTCATCAAGTAATCTCTGAGCTTTCTTACCTGTAATACCACAGCTGCTCTTTACATCAATAAGTAATAGGTGATTATCAGTACCACCAGTTACAAGACGGAATCCTTCTTCCTTTAAAGATTCTTCTAAAGCTTTTGCATTCTTAATGATTTGATGACTATATTCCTTGAATTCAGGCTGTAATGCTTCATAGAAGCAAGCCGCTTTAGCGGCAATAATATGCATAAGAGGTCCACCCTGCATACCAGGGAAAACAGCTCTATCAATATCTTTTGCATACTTTTCCTTACACATGATGACACCACCTCTAGGACCTCTTAAAGTCTTATGAGTTGTAGTAGTCACGATATCTGCATAAGGGAATGGAGATGGATGATCTCCTGCAGCAACTAAACCAGCGATATGTGCCATATCTACCATAAAGATAGCGCCAACACTATGTGCTACTTCAGCCATGAATTTGAAATCAATCGTTCTTGCATAAGCACTTGCCCCTGCAACAACTAACTTAGGTTTGATTTCTTCACATAATCTCTTATATTCATCATAATCAATTCTTTCTGTTTCCTTATCAACACCATAAGCATGGAATTCATAAGTCTTACCAGAGTAGTTTAATGGATGTCCATGAGTTAAATGCCCACCATCATTTAAAGACATACCTAGTACTTTATCACCTGGCTGTAATAAAGCAAAATAAACAGCTGTATTCGCCTGCGCACCAGAATGAGGCTGAACATTTGCATACTCACAGCCAAATAACTTCTTAAGTCTTTCCTGTGCCAATGTTTCTACTTCATCCACAAACTGACATCCACCATAATATCTCTTACCTGGATATCCTTCAGCATATTTATTTGTTAGAACTGAGCCCGCAAGCTCCATGATTTCTTTAGATACAAAGTTTTCGGAAGCAATTAATTCAATATTGTTTCTTTGTCTATTCAATTCTCGCTCAACACTCGCAAATACTTCTGTATCTCTCATAATACTTACTCCTTTTCTAAAGCCATCATTTTTTCAATTCTCTTAACATGTCTTCCACCTTCAAAATCAGTATGTAGCCATGCATTAAGAATTTCAACAGCGAGTCCTTCTCCAATAACTCTCTGTCCCATTGCAATCATGTTAGTATCATTATGAGCTCTTGTCGCTTTTGCACTAAATACATCATGACATAATGCGCAGCGGATACCATCTACCTTATTACATGTAATTGATACACCGATGCCTGTTCCACAAACAACGACACCTTTCTCACATTCTCCTGATGCAACAGCTTTAGCTGCCTTAGATGCATAATCAGGATAATCACAAGAGTCTTCAGTATAAGTACCATAGTCTACAACTTCATAACCCTGTTTCTTCATTTCATCAATAAGAGCATTCTTTAAACGTAATCCACCATGATCACAAGCGACTGCAATTTTCATAATATACCTCCTCGATTTCTTCTTTGGTAATTAAACCTTCTCTTAGTATTCTCACATCACCTTGACTTAAATCCACGACTGTAGATGCAGTTGCCGAAGCAGTCTGTCCTCTGACAACCATATCAATCTGTCCATCAAGCTGTGCAAGTACTTCTTTTTCGTTTGTCGTATTCCCTTGACCAGATAAATTAGCACTTGTTACTGATAAAGGCCCTGTCTGATCAATGAGTGACAAAACGAAAGAACTGTCTGGGATTCTAATACCTATCGTATCTTTTCCACTAACATGTCTCGAATCCACATTATCCAGTCTTTTTAATACGATTGTCATTCTACCTGGCATAAACTTATCAATCACTCTCTGGGTACCCTCGTCTACTAAGCCATACTTCTTTACATCATCTTTTTTTGACAACATAAGAGTCACTGCTTTATTCGGGTTACGTTTCTTGATTTCCATAATTCTATCAAGACCCTTCAAATCATCGAATAAGCAGGCAACGCCATAAACAGTTTCCGTAGGAAATGCAACAATCTTCCCATCTCTTACTGCACTTACTAATAAATCCATCTGTTCTGGTCCTATAACCTGTGTCATTAAAATCACCTCATATCGGTATTATTCTAACACAAAAACTTTCTTAAAAACATATATTTATCGCTTTCCAACATACCCTTTTCTACTTACAAATTCATATATCTGTCAATTATTTATTCAAACTTGATTGTTTGTATATGAATTCTTCACAGAATATCTTATATAATAAATAAAAGGAGGCATTTTTTCGTGAAAAAGAAGAATGTAGTTATTGGTACAATAGGCGCAGCAGCTGCGGCATCTGCCACTTATCTTGCAGCAGGGCGCATTGCGATAGAAAAAGTATGTACAAGATGCAAAAAAGAAAAAGTAGGATTAAAACATCCAATGAGTGAAGATGATAAACAATGGCTAGATCATCAGACATTTATTGATATGGAAATCACTTCTTATGATGGATTAAAGCTAGAAGGGCAGTTCCTTCCTTATCCTGATTCTAATAAATTAGTAATCTGTGTTCATGGATTCCATTCTTACCATTATCGTGAGTTTGCATATTATATTCGTTTCTATCATGAACTTGGTTATAATATCCTTCTTCCAGATAATAGAGCACATGGACAGTCAGAAGGACATTATATTGGTTTTGGATGGTTAGACCGTTTAGATATATTAGAATGGATTAAAAAAATGGAAGAGTACTTCCATAATGAACCTATGAGCATTGTCTTACATGGTATATCCATGGGTGGGGCAACAGTACTCATGGTAAGTGGTGAAGAATTATCTGATAATGTGAAAGCTATTGTCGCTGATTGCAGCTATACAAGTGCTTATGATGAATTCAAATACTACTTAAAGAATAAAGGATGTCCACCATTCTTATTACTTCCTAGTGCTACATTATTATCTAAAAAGACAGTAGGGTATAACTTCAAACAGGCCAGTGCAGTCAATCAAGTCAAAAAGTCTAAAACACCTACATTATTTATACACGGTAACCAGGATCACTTTGTGCCTACTTACATGGCATTAGAACTCTATAATGCTTGTCAGGCAGAAAAGAAATTACTTATTGTGAATGATGCTGCACATGGTGAATCTTATCATAAAGAGAAGAAACTTGTTCAAAGCAATATTACTCATTTCTTAGAGAAATATGTAGACTAAATAGACCGAGCAATCGCTCGGTCTATTCTTATTTCTTCGCATTTCTTATTTTTCTTTCAAAAATAAGTACAACTTCATCACTTGTACTATTGCTTCCTATACCAACACCTACAATAGCACCACCTACCATATTACTGCCTATTTCATTTGTGAAAGCTGTCTTTAGTCTCCAGCCCTGTACACTATATCTTATTAATGTCTTCTTCAAACTATTTGTATCTGTCCTACCATGAGAATCGTGAACAGTAACTACATCATATTCATAAAGATCATTACATTCTAAAATAGAATCTAAGTTATAATCATTATTTCTTTCTTCTAATAATTCTGTGAACTTTTCTTCCGTCATCGAATCATTAGAAGTATTTTTTTCTATGATTTGATCTAGTTTTGAGTTGATTTCTTTTTGTTTATCCATACTTTGATATTGTTTGTAATACTTATCAAAATATGCATGAATTCCTTCTTTGACTTCTTGAGAAAAATGACCTTTATCTAACTGTTGATCAATTGCCTGAATAGCTTCATCTAGCTGCTTTGTAGAAAGATGAGTACTTTTCAGTTTAGTTGATGTGATTGTGAGATTAGGTACTTGTTGTAAGCATGTATTACATAGACATACTTCCCCAAAACTATTTCTATCTGGAATAGTAGTAAAAACCTACCCACACTGACTACATTTCATTTGTTTCTCCATATGATTTTCCTCTCGTGAACTACTCATCACCTAAAGGTAATGGGCTTCTTGCGTCAACAACCTTATACAATATATTATAATTATATTCATAAGATATTTAAACTGTAATGAAAAATATTGTGAAAATTCAACAATAAAAGCTATTACTTATTGAAAAACCTGCCTCAAAGAAGCAGGTTTCCAAAGTATCATTGTGTTTTATTTCTTAACTGTATTATGTCAAATATAAGCGTAATGCCTACTACTAATACTGTATTAACTATACATACTGTCATTGTTTCATTCATTACTAAATTAGCAATCATAACACCAATAGCAAGCGTAATTTTTTCATATACAATGCGAATTAAATCTTTCTTTTTCATAATTTTTCACTTCCACTTCTATGCATAATGAGTGATTAACTTTCTAATATGTAAAATACTTCATAACTTTTTTTACTCTGCTATTATTTACTACCTTCAACATTTCTTATCCTCGTTTCTCTTATGTGATATCGTATATTTACAATGTATAACTTAATTTGTTACATTCAAGAAAACAGGATTTAAATACACTTTTTGTGAATAAAACACAAGTTCTAACCAACTTAGAATAATAGATTAATTACAATTCAAACACTACTGTAGCAACTATTATGCTTTTCCGTTTTTATTCAAAAGATAGGATTTATGATACATCCTCTAACTTAAAATGGATATCATTATTTTCTGTTTTGACTATTAAACGCTTTTTTTCTGTATCATTATTTAAATTAAATGTAAATTCTATTTCATTGTCTGTGATCTTTATAATTTTTGAATTTTTATTTAATGTTGTACCGATTTCAGGGGCTATCCCTATCCTATAGTATTGCTTACCAATAATAACCCCTATACCATGTCTTTCTATTAACTCTTTATCTTGATATAAATAAGCCATAGAAATCAGACCATCACTTTCTTTAATATCCACAAATTTTGTATCTGTGCCAAATTCAAATAAATCATTATACTTTTCTAATTCTTTAGTTTTTTTATTTAACTGCACTATGGTTGTAGCTTTATTTTTATTTTCAATAAACAAATATCCATTAAAAACAATTGAAAATCCCAATAAAAGTATAATGATTCGATTCTTTGTTTTATTTTTCATATATACTCCTCCTTTCATTAAGTAAACTTTAACTTCATAAATATGATAACAAACAATATAAAAGTACTCAATAATACTGATAATAATTATAAAAAATCTAAAGTAAAAAGGGGGTAGTTTGATATGATATTGCTTTAGGTTATCTTATTCATCAATAGCAACATAACGACACTCATAATATGCTTTCTTAAGTCTATTATAATGTATACCTACAAAATAAAAGACTAGAAGTTAAATATAAGCAACCTCTAGTCTGTATGTTTATTTAATGAAGAGAAGAACAACACATTAATAGTCATAACTATTAATCGTTATTCACGAGCTTACCTTATGAATGTCTCAAGTCATAATGAATAACTTCTCTTCAGTGATGTGATATCACTTTTTAGTTCTATAATACAAAAGGAACAAGATAAAACGGTCTAAACAATAAACTATTCTCTTTGCCTATATCTTTTTGTGAAATCAAATATGACTTATTCACAATGTTGGAATACTTCTTACAGAACTCATTGACTGATTCATGTTTTCCAATACCTGAAGATTTCACCTCAAATACATTGATCTTACTTCCATCTGATACTAGAAAATCAACCTCATAATAATGCGAACTTCCTTTTTTATTCCAAGTATGATAATACAATTCTCTTCCTGATGCAGCAATCATCTGAGCCATTAGATTTTCATACAAATAGCCTAGATTAATAGGCAACTTATCAGATAATAGTTTTGCATATATTTCATTTTCTGTTGCTGGGCGATCAATAAACATAAGTGTGACAAACAAACCCGTATCCGCAATATAGAGCTTATAACTATCAAAATCTTTTGTATCTGCCAAACTCACTTTAGGATCAGTTGTATTAAAACATGGTAGCACTGTCTTTGAATCAATCAATTCATATAATAATTCTTCACTTCTTACATTATTCTTCTTACCTATCGCAGTTGTTATGCGATATTTTTTTGTATCTTTTGCGAGCTGAGCAGGAATTGAATGATACATAGCTGATAATCTACCAGAAGCATCAATCTTCTTAAAATCTTCTTCATACAGATTAATAATCTGTCTTTTGACCATATCTATTTCTGAAAAGTTTTTACCATTTACATAGGCTTCTACAGCTTGTGGCATTCCCCCAACAGCCATATATATTCTCAAATCTCTCATTAACTTACGATTTGTAGCCTGACCAATGGCTTTACCCATATTATATATATCTTTCAACAATCCATAATTACTACCTGTGGCAGTACAGAACTCTTCATAGTCCATTGGGTAAATCTGAATCTTCATCTCCTCAGAAGGAATAAGAATATCCTTTACATTCTTCTTAATTGATATCAAAGATCCTGTTTCTAGATAACTATATCTACCATCTGCAACAAGATGTTTAATTGCTTGTCTTGCTTTAGGAAATAACTGTACTTCATCAAAAATAATAAGAGACTCATGTTCATATAATGTTATTCCTGTTTCAGCCTGTAATCTTAGAAAAAATATATTTAGATTACCTATATCATCAAAACATTCAAGAATATTATTTGTTGTCTTTGAAAAGTCTATCAAAATATATGACTTGTACTCATTCTTCGCAAAATTTTCCGCAATAGTTGACTTACCAACACGTCTTGCTCCCTCTAATAGAACTGCATATCGATCTGAATAATTATGCTTCCATTCAAGTAGCTTATCATACGCCTTTCTCTTAAAAAACATAGAATACCTCCTCACTTTTTAAATATATATAACTTTCTTCAATCTTATTATCTGTCAAAATGGTACTTTCTTCAATCTTTTATTTGCCAAAAATGTGACTTTCTTCAATTTTTTTTAACCTAAAATGGTACTTTCTTCAAACTTTCAGTAATTATATTATATATATTTATATGTAAAAAAAAGGGGATAGCATCAGCTATCTCAATGGAGTCAACTTAAGAAGTTGGCTCTTTTTTATTGCTATTTTTTCCTACTAT